>ULSF01062252.1_pt1 | contig 35643 bp, 30 predicted proteins | sample 1956121 | NCBI WGS metagenome assembly ULSF01 (sample SAMEA4835701, study PRJEB28245) | human gut metagenome | biome: gut microbiome; material: fecal sample | place: Denmark | collected 2008
AAAATTCACAACTTATTCACAAAAAAATCAGCCGGTTTCGACTGATTTTTTGTATACTAAAATTAATTGTCCTGCAACATGCGTTGTCGGATTTCCTCCGCAATGCGTTGCTTCTCCTCTTTACTGTTTGCCTCACCGTTAAAAAGAATGCCAGGATAAATCGTCAGCGTCTTTTTTGCTTTATCGGCATATACAGGATAAAAGGTTACGCACCGCCCCGTTTTTTTATAAAACACCGTGCCGATATGAACAAAACCGGTAAAAAAATCCGAAACGGAGCCGTCGGTCTTATATTTTCCGTCACTCTCTTTTCCCGGATTTTCCGGAAATACCAGCACATTATCCTTTAACAGCGCTTCTGCCGAAAGCGTGAAGGTTTTTGCCAGATCTTTTAAGCTGTCCCGATAGACGGGAATGCTGTTCATATCCGAAAACACCCGGCTGATAAACGCAGCGCAAATATGGGTAAGCAGTCTTTTCGCCCCTTTAGTCATCCAGCGGATATTTTCAAAAGTACCATGATAGATATGCGCAAAGCATTTTTCTTTATTGACCATGCGTTCATCCACCCAAGGTCTGAAATACACCGGCATAAATACCGAAAGCGCCACCGGTCCGTAAAATTCCCCGTGATTGGCCACAAATACCGCCGGCTCCTCGGTAATATTTTCCGCCCCGATTACGCGATGACGCATACAGAGTTTTAAGCTATAAACAATCAGCCGAATATAAAGAGGCCAACGTTTAAGCTGTTTATCATGTACGGTTTTCCCTGCCATTTTTTCTGTCCTCATTTGCTTAATATGAACACATTATATCACAAAAGGAACAAATAAGCGCTATTTTTTTAAGGTTTTCATCAGTTGATCCAATTTACTGCGCTGCTGACTGTTCAGCATCGGCGCAATTTGGGACGCGATACTGTCAATTTTTTTATTATCCAGCGTTCCGTCTCTTTTTCCCTTTTCTACCGCTCCTGAAAGATCGCGCAAAATTTCGTTTTCACTTTTTCCTTCATATTTTTTTGCCATTCCTTTTAATTGTTCAAACTGCATTCTTTGCTGGGGGTTTAAATCTTTTTCGCTGGGAATGTTTTGTGTTGCTCCCGTTGTTTGTTTACTTCCGCGCAATGTACGTTTCATTGATCTCATCACCTCATTATAATCTATGCACAAAAACAAAAAATGTGCATATTTATATTATGTGGCGGATTTTACAAAGAGGTGATGATATGAACGATTTAATGCCGTTGCTCATGATTATGGCGCTAACCAATAAAAAAGGCTTCAACAGTATAAAAAACGCCATTGAAGCCGCCGATAGCTTTAATTCAAAAATCAATAATTTCGGCAATATTTTTTCCATGCTTCCCTCCCTTATGAATGGAATGACCGCACTGGGCAATACCGCAGCGCCGCCTTCACAAGGAGCACAAAACAATAATACCAGTCAATACATCGATACCTTAAAGGACGTGATCGCGCAGGCCGCCGGAGCCAAAAGAAATTTCTGAAAAAAACAAATGAAGATCAGCTCCGTCAAGCTTTATAATATCTTCCGGATTATGCGTAACCACAAGGACAATACGCTCTTTTGCCAAACTTTTGATTTCCTCGCGAACAATATCCGCATTTGCTTCGTCAAGCCCGCGAAAGGGCTCATCAAGCATCAGGATGTTACCGTCATACGCGAAACATCTGGCTAAAGCGCACCGTCGCCGCATTCCGCCGCTGAGCTCACCCGGCAGCTTGCCGGCAGCTTCTTGCAATCTGAATTTTTTCAGATAATACTCCGTGCGTTCAAAATGGTCTTTCAGCACCAATCGTACATTTTCCAATGCATTCATCCACGGTAAAAGTCTATCTTCCTGAAAAAGATAACTGATTCTGCCGTCAGCAGATATCCTGCCGCTATAGGGTATTAATCCGGCTATCGCATTTAAGAGAGTGCTTTTCCCGATACCTGAAGGACCGGTAATACAATATACGCCGTTTTGTGTGAGTTCAAAATTGACATCACACAAAACGGTTTTTTCAAATTTTACCGTAAGCTGTTCTACTCGGATCATTTTTCCCCCGTCAACGTAACCTTTTTACCTATTTTTGCAAAACCCCATTTCATCGCGCTTTCCAAACACAAACTGATCACAATAACCACTGCCGTCCAAGCAAATACATCCTGCGTATCCAAAAGATTTTTCGCCTGATATAAATTTGCACCGATTGAATTCTTCGGCTGGCACAAAACCTCCGCCGCAATGCCCGCTTTCCATACCAGTCCGGCCGCTGTATAAGCTGCTGATGTAAAATAAGGCAATATCATGGGGATATAAAGATATTTTATCTTTTTTATATAAGAGAGATCATATACTTTTGCAAACTGAAGATACTCTCGATCCATGTTGTTGATCCCGGTTGTAATATTTCCCCATAAAATCGGCGTTACCATCAGCATAGCAATAAAAACAGGAATTTGATCGCGCCGCAGCCAGATCCATGCCAGCATAATAAAAGAAGCTACCGGCGTGGTCTTAATAATAACCTTTAAAGGAGAAAGAATATCTGAGGTTATTTTGTTGCTGCAGCTAATACCCAACAGGATTCCCAACAGAATCCCCGCTGTAAACCCCAGAAAAATTCTTCCGATACTGGAAAACACTGTATACCAGAATTCTGTTTTGCCGGCCAGTACAAAAAGTCTTTTCAACACCGCAAGCGGCGCGGCTACAAAAATTTCATTTGCTACAATCCAGTATATCAATTGCCAAATAAAAAGCCATAGTACCGCAATGCCGATATTTTTTATAAGTTTGCCGGCGATTTTATTTTGTATAATAGAAATCTTCACCCGGTATTGCTCCTCCTACTGATGAAGCGTTATTTTCAAAAAGGATTTGAATAAACGGTATGGTTTTATTTTTCATTTCTTCATTGATAACGGTTACCATATTGCAGTTAGGAATTGCTGCCTCTGCAATTTCCGCCGAAGGTACAATTCCGTATTCGGCAATAATCCCCGCCGCTTCTTTCGGATTTGCATTAACATATTCCACTGACGCCGTATACTCCTCTACAAACTTATCCAGCGCCTCTTTATTGTTTTGGGCAAACTCCGTCCTTACGGCAAGGCAACCCATGGAGAATAGAATTTCACCGTTACAGGCCGCGTCCCAAGCGGCATTAAAATCCACCGCGATTCGGAATCCCGCGTCTTTTGCAAGAAGAGTGGATACATACGGTTCGGGAATCAGAATAATATCCGCCTTTCCTGCCAGTGCCTGCGCAACCAATTCATCATGCGTAGCAAAGTATTCAACTTCGCATTGAATATTATTCTTCTCCAACACATAATTCAGTGCATATTCAGGTGTAGAAGCCTGACCTGAAGAACAAATTTTTTTGCCGGCCAAATCATTGATGGAATGCACTGTATCCCCTTTCTCAAGCACATAGAGAACACCGAGCGTATTGAGCGCCAGAAGCTTAACGCCGCCTTTGGTCTTATTGTAAAGTGTTGCCGCTAAATTGGTAGGAACCGCCGCGATATCCAATTCTCCGTTAATAAGCAGCCCCGTAATATCGGTAGGCGCGCTAAAGAGCTCCACCTGATAATGATTGGCTGTAATCCCGTTTTCAGAATCCTTCATAAGCTTTGAAATGCCCATTCCCGTGGGCCCTTTGAGCGCACCGATTTTTATATCAACCCCTGTGTATTCTGTTGCCTGTACAACGGGTGTTTCCGTAGGTTCCGGCATTCCTTGTCCGCTGCCGCAGCCGGCAAAAGTTATCAGTAATACAAATATTGCGCAAAAAATACTTACCGTCTTTTTCATAATTCAACCTCTTCGTTTTTATAATTTTTTGATGTAAGAACGCTTTTTACATTTACATTCTCAAGTCTTCCCAGCTTACCGGTCAATGCCCCGATTTGATCATTTGTACCGTCAACAATAATAGAAATCACGCAAACTCCCCGTTTTTGATAGGGAAGACCCATTCTTCCTATAATGATATCCCCAAATTGGCTCAATATGCGGTTAACATCTGCCGCCGATTGCTTGGGATCCTCCACAACAATACCTACAATACCGATTCTGTGTTCCATTTTCCCTCCTAAATAAAAAATCTCTTTGCCGTACAACAGCAAAGAGATTCCATAATTTTTCTTCTTTACCTAAGCGCAGCGCGCGGCCTTGCTTTCAGATACGGCTTTTATAAAATCTCTGCATCAGAATACAGCTCCTTTGCTTCGACAAGTTTAGTATATCGTTTTTTTTCTAATTTGTCAACAAGTCTATCGCTTTTTGCAGCTGCAAATCATTGTTTTCCGTACGCAGCCAATACTTTTGCGTAAGTTCATCCGAAAGTTCCACTTCATAATCCGGTGTAAGTCCGATTCCGTGAATACATTCACCGCTGGGAAGATAATATTTTGCCGTAGTAAGCTTAAACATCCCGCCGTTATCTAAAGGATAATTCGTTTGCATAATACCTTTACCGAAGCTTTTGGTCCCCACAAGAACCGCGCCGCCCATATCCCGCAGCGCACCGGCCAAGGCTTCAGAAGCGCTGGCTGAACTTCCGTTAATCAGTACGGCAACAGGTTTATCAATAAAATCGGCATCGGAGGTACAAGATTGTATTTTTTGCCCGTCTCTGCGCAGTGCATAAAAGGTTTCTCCCTCCGGCAGCATGATATCCGCGATCTGCTCAAAAATAGAAAGTTCTCCGCCGCTGTTTTCTCTTAAATCAATAATAATTCCCTCATAACCGCCGGCTTTGCCATACTCTATCGCTTCTTCAAAATACTCTACGGCATTTCCGTGAAAAGAAAAAATCGCAATGTATAAAATCTTGGTATCTCCAATAAAAGAGTACTCCGTCATTTGCCTTTGTCCGTCAGCCCGCACCAAGCAAAAAGCAAGTTCTCTGCCTTCTCTTTCTACCGTCACCGTTACTTCTGTTCCGGTCTCTCCTTTTACCAAAGCAACAACCTCTTCCAAAGTTTTTCCCCGAACATCCGTACCGTCAACCGCTATGATTTTATCGCATTTTTTTATGCCTGCCGTATCGGCGGGAAGCCCTTTAAACACCGAGGTAACAATGATATCTTCCCCATCTTTGTAAACATTGGCTCCGATGCTTCCCTCTACCGTACCGGAGGAGGAGTCCAGATACGCCGCCAGCTCTTCCGGTGTAAAATAGTAAGCATAATCATCCCCGAGGCTGGCCGCGATTCCCTTTAAAGCATAGTCAACCGAAAAATTTTCATCATGCTCTTCTATCGCATAATGATCCACAATATACAGCGCCTCATTCAGCGCTCTGATTTGCTCAGAGGTAAGACCGGCATCAGAAAAAAGCCGTCCCGTATAACGATATTCCTGTATAGCAAAACCACCGCAAAGGCCCACGGCAAAGATTATCAAAATGGCTATCAAACTAAGAGAATATCTTTTTTTACTCATTTTAACCCCTACTTTAAAAGTTTGTTGGCCGCTATATAAATGCGCAGCGCAACCGCTTCATCAAAATTTCTCATATTAAATCCGGTTTCTTTTTGAATTCGATCCAAACGATATATCAACGTATTCCGATGCAGATAACAATACCTTGCCGTTTCACTGATATTCAGATTATGCCTGAAAAATTCCTGAGCAAGATCGATTGTTTCACTGTCAAGCACCCGATTGATGAATTCCGATTTTTTCTTCAGTTCCTCTAATGCTTCTTCGGGCAGCTCCGAAATAATAAGTTCTGGTAAAACATTTGAAAAGTACCATACGCCCCCGCTGTAAGAAATCTTTTTTCCCACCCGTATCGCCGAAAGTGCCTGTTCAAAAGCGTTGGAAAGTTCCGCGGCACAATCGCAGACGCAACTGATGCCCATATTGAAATCGGTATTCAGTTCCGTGAAAGTAGCGCTGACAGCGCCGGCCATTTCCTGTACATCGTTATCATTTTCAGGATAAATTACAGCAATTCGATATCCGTCAAGACCGATGACGGAAACATCGGCATCGGCAAAAAGTTCTTCAAACGCATTGATATAAAAAGAAATATCCTCCTGCAGTTCCGAAACAATCACACGCCGCGCGGTTTCATACGAAAACTCATATTTGCGGCATAATTCTTTTATGCTGTTTCCCGCAACGCCGTACAAAAGTTTTTTCATAAACTCTCCGCGGCTGACTCTATGATTTTCCTTTTCCGGTTCTGCAAAACCCGCTAAAACTTTTGCATCAGCCGAAATAACCGATATATTTCCATCCGAAAGCAAAGAAAACAAACAATCATTTTCTATAAGCGGAAATTCCGCCTGCATAATATGAGCGGGCAATCTACTAAAAAGTGTATGATCACCGGCGATTTTTATTCCGTTTTTATCATATATAGCGGTTTTCATCTGTTAATCACCGTAAATATTGTATCATATTTTACCGCATTTTAAAAGTGAAATATTAGTGTAATGTATATTCTCTGCTCTTTTCCCCTTGTAATATCTGGCCCGAAACGAAAACCGTCTTATGCTCGGGAATCACATAATATACGCTGTCCTCCGTGTATCCGGTATCCTTTAAGTAAGCGGTTTTTCCTTCCTCCGCGCTCACCTTTCCCAAAAGTACTTCCCCGCTTTCATTTTTTCTGTATACGCAATAATTTACATAGGACTGTGCCGCTGTTACGGAGATTTCCACGTTTCGTAATTCATCAAACTGTACCTCTACCGCTAAAGGCTGCAAGGGCTTAGCCCAATACTGCGAGGCTGCCTGCGGTTCCGTCCCGGCAACAAAATATTCTTCTAAAACATTGTTCTTTTCGGTATACTCGGTAGCAAGACAAATTGCTCCGCTCTTTTGAAGCGTATAGGTATCTATTCTCGCCATGACAACCGATTCCGGTTTTTCAAAAGGAGTATATCCATATTGCGTAATAAGCTGCTGAAAAATCTCTGCCGATACTTTGGCGGGAAAAGAACCTCCCGTTACGGTTTCAGACAAAAAATGCTGTGCGTCGGTTCGGTCATAGCCCATCCATACGCATACCGTATAATCTTTTGTATAGGCGCTGCACCAAGCATCGGAATAACCGATATCATTATAGCCTACGGTACCCGTTTTACAGGCGATGTCATAACCGATAGTACTCAAAGCGTTGGTACGCTGCTGAGAAACGTCGCACAAGATATCCGTAATCAGAAAAGCCGTACTGTCTTTTAATACCGAAGAATCTTTTTCCTGATGTTCATAAAGCACATTGCCGTCACTATCGCATATTTTCTCGATACACCAACCTTTTTGAAAAAATCCGCCGGTTGCAAATGTACGGTAGGCCGAAGCAATCTCCAGGGGTGTTGAACCGTATTTCATACCCCCTAACGCCAAAGCAAGATATTGATCCTCTTCATCAAAAACAATTCCCATTTTTTTTGCATAATTTTTTGAATACTCAATACCGTTTTGCTGCAGCAATTCCACCGCCGGAACATTTAAAGAAAGAGACAGCGCTCTGCGGACCGATACTGTTCCGTAATAAACATCCCGGAAATTCGTGGGTGAATATCCGTCAAAATCCTTACGATAATCATCCAGCATCGTAGCGCCGGTAATACTGCCATTCTCAAACGCAGGCGCATACACAAGAATAGGTTTAATGCACGAACCGGGCTGTCTTCTGGCGCAAGCCCTGTTATACACACGCATTCCTTCATGTTCCCGTCCGCCGATCATCGCGGAAATCGCTCCGGTAGTATTATCAATAACTACCGCCGCAGACTGCACTTCTTCCTCCTCTCCGGCCGGAAAATTTTCTTCGTTTTCATATACTTCCTGTATATACTGCTGCAAAGAGGAATCCAGCGTCGTATACACGCTGTAACCGCTTCCCATAAAATCACTTACCGAAATTCCCAACAATTCCGCGCCTTCTTCCAGCACAAAATCCGTATAATATCCGTAATCATAAAGTTCTTCTTTTTCAACAATAACGATTTCTTCCTTAGAATATTCTTCATACTGCTCGGCGGAGAGATATCCGTATTTTTCCATTTGCGAAAGTACCGTATTCCTTCGCTGGATGCAATTTTCCATATTCAGATGCGGCGCATACCGTCCCGGCGCTTTCAAAACACCGATCAATACAGCGGCCTGCGGAATGTTTACTTCCGCTGCATCTATACCGAAATACGCTTGCGCTGCCGCCTGAATTCCGTATGCACCTCTTCCGAAATAGACAAAATTCAAATACATTTCCAGAATTTCATCTTTATCGTACTGCCGTTCCAATTGAAGGGCAAGAATAGCCTCCTGAATTTTGCGCAGCATTTTTTTCTCATTGGTCAAATGCGAGTTTTTAATCAGCTGCTGTGTAATCGTACTGGCGCCCTGACTGTATCCGCCGGATTTGATATCTGCCCATACCGCTCCGAAAATACGCTTGATATCAATACCGTTATGTTGATAAAAGCGGATATCCTCGGTAGCAATCAAAGCATCGATCACGCATTGCGGAATCTCCTCTATACTTACATTTACCCGATTCTCGCCTGTATTGAGTGTCGCGGAAACATTCTGATCTTTATCATAGATTACAAGGGTCTGACTGATCTGCGTTATTTTTTCCACCGAAAGATCCGGGCAGGTCATCAAAATGCAAATTGCCGCAATCATCACTAATAAAAAAAAGGCGATCAAAACCTTAATTTTTAAATGTTTTATTTTCTTCATGTATTTCCCTCCGTTTTTATTATCGACACCGGGAAAAAAAATATTCAATTTATTGCCAATCTCCCTGTGATATGATATACTATAAAAAATAAAATGCATTAAGGTGAAATTATGATTTGTAAAAAATGCGGTGCAAAAAACAGTGATACAAGAAAAAAATGTTTTCATTGCGGCACTGTGCTCTATCCGCAAGACTTAAAGGCCGATATTGCGGCAAAAAAGAGTGAAAAGATAGCCGAAGAAAACGTTCGGCAAATGCAGGGTTTTTACGTAGAAGATACCGTAGAGGAAGAGGACGCCGCCGAACAGGAATTTGACGAGAGCCTGCTGGCCGACAGTCCATACGACGCTGCCGACGAGTCCTATGAAGAATATGAGGAAAAATACGATGATTCTTATGAAGAATATGAGGATTCCGACCCCGTTGATGACGCCAATCAATCAGAGTCACCGGAAGAAATTACAGAAATAGCTGTCGATCATAAAGATAATGCCGAACAATATTTTGAAAGCGCCAAGCCGAAAAAAAATGTAGGCTTTACCGTGGCTATCTGGATTCTTGTCTTAGTGTTCATTATTGTCGCTATCATTGTAGGTTCGTTAATTTATTCCGTATATATTAAAGAGCCGGAAAACACCGATCCTAACCGGGGTACGTATGCGCAATTAAACTTATCTCCCCCTACCATAAAAAAGCTAACGGATGAAAACGGTGTGAATTATATCAATGCCGTATTTTATGGGCAGCCCGGTGACAGGCTCTATCTGGGCTGTAACGACTCCTATCACACTTTTATAGAAGATCAGCTGGAACTTAACCTGTATCTGGAAGATCTGTTCCTGCCCGAATATGAATTCAGAGAGTCCACCGTAAACGCGAATCTCAATGCTTCTTATGTGCGGGATAACAAAAAATACGCTTACAACATCTCTTCTTTTGAGATGAGCGTTCCTCCCGCAGAATTTGAACTTCTCTCGCCCTCGGCGCAAACCGTGAAGGCGTATCGTGACAAGTATGAGATTAAGCTTTGGACCACTACGGATTCTAAAGTGTTTTTAAATAACAACAATATCACAAGCTATATGGACGGAACGGGAAATATTTCTTTTAATATTGACGTAAAAGAAGATTCCTCTACCACTTATCAAATCGAGATCGTACAGCCTTATCACACACCCAAAAGCGAGGTCTTTATTATTTCGCGTGACGCCCTGAAAGTAGATCTTTCCATTGCGACCAGCAGCGCTTCGGTCATCAATGAAAAATCCATTGTAATCTCCGGCTCCACTGAACCCGGTGCGGAAATTACCTCGAATCTTCCGATTCTTCAATTGGATAAAAATGATCTTTACAACACTTTTACCGTTACGTTGGATCTTTCAGGCCAAAGTTACGGTCAGCTTGAAGCGATGATCACCGCTACCAATGAAAAAGGGTCTTCAACAAAATCCCATATTTTTTGGTATTGGCCCGCGGAATCCGCGATAACCTCTTCCGCCAGCGCTTTTAATTCCGCCATTGCCACGAACCCCGAAACCTACAGAGGACGCAATATTTTGATTTCCTCCGCAAAAGTGGTTCGCAACGTTTCGGCGAATAAGTTTGAGGTTGTTTGCACGTATAATGGAATTGACTATAATTTAATTATCGACTATGCGTATAGACAAACCAATATTTTAGTAGATTCCTCGTATCGAATCTTTGCGTCCGTTGAGGGCACTTTAATAGACGGAAAACCTGTTTTCCGTGCATGGTATATTTATAATACATAAACAAGAATTCCCTGCTTCCGTAGCTTTTCCGTTTGTCAGGCGATATAAATTCAAACGATCATCTGACAGAAAATGTTCCGGCATAGCAGGGAATTTTTATTCAAAAAATTTTTCTTACATAATTCGTAACACAGCTTTTAAAACATTTTCGGCACAGCGCTGCAGCTCGCCCAAAGTAATGCCTCCTTCCCGCCCCAGGCTCTCAATTGCCGTATGATCCGCTTTATAATCTTGATAAACATAGCTCATATTACCCGGCATCAATAAATCCACCTGAGCACGTATTCGGTAGGCGTTGTCTCGTAAAAGAGGAAATTCCGCACTCCGGCTCTTTTTCATATGCCAATCCGTCATTACCATTCCCTGAAATCCCCATTCTTTTCGCAGCACTTCTGTAGCTAAATCATAATGATAATGCGCCCAAATACCGTTGATTTTATTATAGCTGGTCATAAGACAATGCGGCTGAGCTTGTTTTACACAAATTTCAAATCCTTTCAAATAAATTTCTCTCAATGCCCGCTGTGAAACCTGACTGTCATTGCTATTTCGGTTCGTTTCCTGGTTGTTTGCCGCAAAATGCTTCGGGCAAGCCAATATCCCGTTTTTTTGAACCCCTTCCACTACCGCGCAAGCCATTTTGCCTGTAAGCAGAGGGTCTTCCGAAAAATACTCAAAATTTCTTCCGCACAGCGGATTCCGGTGAATATTCATTCCGCAGCCAAGAAATACATGTGCGCCGTAAAATCTCATTTCCGCCCCCAGCTTTTCATAAAGACGTGCAACCAAATCCGGATTCCAAGTAGAAGCCAGAGCGGTCCCGCAAGGAAGCAGCGTGGTAAAACGATTTACCCTGACTCCCGCGGGGCCGTCGACGCAAATAACCGGGGGAACTCCTTTTTTTCGCAAACTTTCAAGAATGCCTCCAAAAGCTCCCGCATTACCCGATACGCCCAAAGAGCTGTTCATTTTTCCTTCTCCCCGGCAGATCGCTTCCAATTCCTCTCTATTAAGCTGAGCAATAAAATCCTTTAATAAAATTCTACCGGATTGAACATCGGATAACAAATATCCTCTGTCACCGGTATATACTGTCTCCAAAGGTAAGTTTTCTAAAATTCGTTGCTTTAAATTCTCCTTTGTTTTTTTTAAAAGCTGTTTTTTTAAAACAACCGTTCCGTTGCTTTCTTTCGCAACCAATCTCTCAAAAGGATGCTGCAGGGCGCAGATTTCCTGCAGCCGCTGAAGACAGCGTGTATCCTTTTGAAAAAAGGAAGCAATCTCACAACAGCTTTGTACGCAATTTCCGATACAAAACCGATATAAACCCTTTTCCGCAACATAGCAGTTAGGATATCCGCTGACACCGGTATCATCAAAAGAAGCAAAATCATACAACGTAAAATTCAGTTTCAATTCTTCATCCATACCGGGCATTAATAAACCCGTCTTTTGAAATGCCGCCAAAACCTTGCTTGGTTTTCCTAGCTTTCCTTGGGGCGCCTGCACATACAGCTGTACCACTTCTTTTCCGGCATAGTTGCCGATATTTTGCACTCTTACAACAGCCTCAAAGGTATCTTGCTTCTGTGTAAAAGCAGTGCAAGTGATGGCAAAGCTGGAATAGCTGCCTCCGAAACCAAAAGGATACAAGACCTGATCTTTGGCAAAAGTTTCAAAATAACGATATCCTACAAAAACATCCTCCACATATCGAGTAGCTCGTTTTCGCCCGAATTCCGAACCGGACGGCTGCGTACTGTAATGTTTTACAATCGTATCTGGAAGCTTTCCGCAAGGGTTTACTTTTCCTAAAAGAACATCTGCCGCCGCGCGGCCGCTTTCCTGACCTCCATGCCACGTATAGAGCAAAGCCGAAATTTTTTCTCCGTAATCCTCAAGCCATGCTAAATCAATGATATTTCCGCAGTTAAGCAGTATAATAGTTTCTGAAAAGCAATTGATTATCCGGTCAAGCAGAATTTTTTCCCGATGGGTAAGGTAATAGCTTCCCTTTTTTAAAACATTATCTCTGTCTTCGCCGGCGGCACGGCCAATCACCAATATGGCCGCGTCATTTGCAAGCGCTGCCTCATGGATCATATTTTCCGTCGGAAGGACCTCTTTATAGTTCATTGGCCAATGTCCCCACCAACCTTCCTCCGGTATATTTTCAGCGCACCATTTTTTGTAGTAAGCAGAAATCTTTGGGTCAATCTGTACGCCTTCCTCTTCCAAGGCTTGCAAAAAATGAACTTTATATGGCGGATGAACATCTCCGCCGCTTCCATAACCCACAAAAAAAGAATGGATCTGACAGCGGCCGAATACAGCAATTTTCTTATCCTTCTTCAGCGGAAGAATGCCACTGTTTTTCAGTAAAACAATACTCTCGGCCGCAGCTTCTCGACACAGCCCATAGGTTTCCTGATCCAGACTCCCGTATTCTTCAGGAGAATTCTCCGGCTGACCCAATCCGTTGCCGGTAAAATGGTCCACTATACTTTGTAATACCCGATGAACCGTTCTTTTTATTTTTTTCATGCTCCGCCTTTCTGACAATAAAGAAAGCGGTATTGCCGCCCGCAGCTTTTTCTTTCTGCCTATGCTTCAAAACCGCTTTTCTTTGTCTGTTTATAACCCAAAAATATCAGGTGCTGCCCAGCTGTATAATCAAAGTCATACTTTTTCCGTCCCGCTCAATTGTCAGTGCAACGTTCTCTCCTATAGACGCAAGATCCAGCTGTTCCATTAAATCATTCATGTTCTGAATATTCACATCATTAAATTTTACAATAATATCATCTGTTTTTAATCCCGCCTTTTCCGCCGCACCGCCTGGGGTAATCTCCGCGATATATACACCGACTTCATTGCCTGCCTCATCATAAGCGTTTCCTACTACAGCCTGAATCGCCGCGCGGGTTACTTTGCCTTCAGCAATCAGTTGCTGCGCAATATTTTTTGCCGTATTAATCGGAACAGCAAATCCGATTCCTTCCACCGAAGCTCCGGAAAGACTCGATTCTTTCATGGTATTGATTCCGATAACTTCCCCTTTAATATTAAACAAGGGACCGCCGCTGTTTCCTGAATTCAAAGCGGTATCCACCTGGATCATTTGATATCTGTAATTTCTGGAATCCACTGTTCGCTGCAATCCGGAAACAAAACCGATACTCATTGAATACTCATATCCCAATGGCGCCCCGATGGCAATAGCATATTCGCCAATCAATATTTTATCAGAATCACCCATCACCACAGGCTGCAGCGGTTCATCGGCATCAATCTTTAAAACCGCTACTTCCGTACGTTCATCATGCCCAATTTCCCGTGCCTCATACACATTGCCGTTGAAAAGTGTTACCTGAAAGCTCTCTCCCTCTTCCACTACATGGCTGTTGGTAAGAATATATCCCTCCGAGTTCATCACAAAGCCCGAACTCTTTCCGTAAAGAGTAAGCGTTCCTTCATAAGTAATATACGTATCAATAACCACCACGGAATTACAGTTGTTTTCATAAATCTGAGTAAAAATCGTAGCATTGGAGGATTCATTATTTTCCTGAATATCGGCTTCCGGTGTCTTCTCAGGTGGCGTACTGATAGACGGCGTACTTGTGGGGGACGGCGATGATTCAATCTGCGATGAAAAAGCATCTCTGTTCATCCACATATAAGTAGCACCCGAACCGATCAATACAGAAACCAAGATAATAACAAAAATACCTATAAAACCGATTCCCTTTTTTTGTGCGCCCGCATCAAAAAATTGTTCTTTCATATACAACTACTCCCTATTTTCGGCCATATCCAGTGTAAAAGTAAATTCTGTACCCATTCCCTGCTTACTTTTTACCGTAATGGTCTGTCCATGCTGTTCAAGAATACTTTTTACAATGGATAATCCCAACCCGGTACCGCTTTTGTGACCGGTATGAACCTTATCCACAGTATAAAAGCGATCCCAAATAAACTTTATGTCTTCTTCGCTGATTCCTGCTCCTTCATCCTTCAGCACGATATATACTTTATTTCCCTTTTTATAGCTATACAGATATATTTTTTTTCCTGCCCCCGTAAATTTTACGGCATTATCAAGTAAATTCTGCATAACCTGTTCAATTTTATCTGCATCTGCCGCAACAATGAGCTTTTCCGCTGACAAATTAATTTCCGGAATGATGCCTTTAGTCTCTATCTTCTGGCCAAAACGGAGAACCACTCGGCGAAGCAATTCATTGATATCTACATTCTGTAAAACAAGCTTATCCCTTCCGGATTCAATTCTGCTTAAATCCAGCATACTTTTTACTAATTTCGTCAGACGCTTAACCTCTGAACTTACAATACGAAGATAGGTAGGATATTCACTTTGAGGAATCGTTCCGTCAAGCATTCCCTCTACAAAGCCATTAATGGAAGTCATGGGAGAACGCAGCTCATGCGCTGCATTAGAAACAAAATCCTTTTTCGATTTGTCACTGGCGGCAAGCTCTTCCGCCATTTGGTTAAATCCCGCGGCCAACTGCGTGATTTCATCATGCTGGCTGAATTCAATACGCTCATCAAACTTCCCTTTGGCAATTTTTCCGGTAGCCTGATTTAAAATCTTAATTCGCTTAACAATTCCCTGTGTTAAAACAAAGATAATAGTAAGTCCCAATACGGAAATTACAATGGCCGGCACCCATAGGGCAGAAAGAATTTCCTCAAAAGTATCATTTACAACTTTCAGTTCAGAATTAATAATCAATATTGCCCAGGGTTTTTCGCTGCTGTTCTGATATCGTATCGGATAAGCAATGGTAGATACGTCTGCCCCCATTGCTTCATTATAATAATTAGAATGCAGATATATCTTATTTTCCTCATAAACCTGTTGAAAAATATCGTCATCCACTTTTTGATTTTGACTGGAAACCGTCATTTTCTTCTCGGTTATTTGATAAAAAATTCTCTTTGTCGCGGTATTTACCACTTGAATAGTTGCGTCAAAATCTTTAGCGGTGGTCATTAAAACAGGCATATTCATGCCGTTTTCAAGCATCTGCACGGTTAATGTGCCGTCGGAAAACATCGCGGCTATCTGCTCGGCACATTCTAGCACATCCTTCTCCCGCATTTGTGTTAGGTTTTTACGGTATGACCAAGTAAGAATTCCTCCCAGAACCCCGATAAACAAAAGAACAATAATTAAATAAATCAGAATCAGCCTTGCCTGAAGAGAACGAATGATCATTCGTTCATTACCTCAAATTTATAGCCGATACCCCAAACCGTTTTTATGTTCCACTCATCATTTCCGGCCACTTTTTCCCGAATACGCTTGATATGCACGTCCACCGTACGGGAATCGCCGAAATACTCAAATCCCCATACCTGCTCCAGCAGCTGTTCACGGGTAAATACCTTGTTAGGATGGGAAGCCAAATAATACAGCAATTCAATCTCTTTCGGCGGCATTTCTACTCGTCTGCCTTTATATGTTACCGTATAATCAGTAATATTGATTACAATATCCTTATATTCCACATTCTCTACATTTTCTTCCTTTTGCACACTGCGTCTGAGTACCGCTTTCACACGCGCTACCAATTCTTTCGGTTCAAAAGGTTTTACCATATAATCGTCCGCTCCCAATTCAAGGCTCAGCACTTTATCAAAAACCTCGCCCTTTGCCGAAAGCATAATAATCGGTGTACTGTCGATGCGGCGAATTTCAGTACATACCTGCATACCGTCCACCACGGGAAGCATAATATCCAATACCACCAATTTAGGCTGAACCGCTTTAAATTTATTAATACCTTCTTCTCCGTCAGCAGCGGTATAAACCTCATAACCATCTTTTTCAAGATACAGCTTAACCAATTCCGATATATGCTGATCATCATCGATAACCAATATTTTTGTTTTATTTGTCACAGCCAATCCCTCCTTAAATAAAACATTTAATTTTTTATACTGATAGCCATATTATAACACAAAATTTGCTTTTTAGAAAAAAATTAAATAAAAATATGAAGAAATTTTATCCTTTTAACTCAACCACGGTTACACCGGCGTCTCCTTCGCCATACGTACCCGCGCGAAAAGAAGCAACCTTGGGATTCCTTTTTAAATACTCCGCAATGGCTTTTCTTAACGCTCCGGTTCCTTTTCCGTGTATAATCATCACCGAACCTATATTGCGCCCATACGCTAAATCCAAATACATATCCACATTTACTACGGCTTCCTCCGCAAGTTGTCCGCGCACATCCAAAGAAAGCGGTACGTTTGTATTGGAACGGCTTATTTTTACGCCCGAAGTTCCTATATCCTTTTTACTTTTTGCATACGTCAGCTCTTTGGCATTGACCTCGGTTTGAAGGATTCCCAGCTGTACCCTTACTTTTCCTTTTGCATTCGGTTTTGTAAGCAATACCCCGTCTTTATCCAAAGAAGAAACGTACACATCCATCCCGGGCAAAAACTCCCGAATGGGCTCTAAAGGGGCTTCAGCCATCACATTTTCTTTCTGCGGCACGCTTTGTAAACTTTTTCTTAATTCACGAGCTTTAAAGATTGCCGCAGGTTCCGCCGAAGCACTGAGGCTTTTTAACTCATCAATAACGGAATTTGCCTCCTCTAAGGCCTTTTCCCGTATCTGTTGTGCCTCACGCTGCGCCTGCGCCAGTATTTTTTCTTTTTTTTGGGTTAATTCCCTATTCTCTTTTTCCAGTAATTTTCTTTCCTTTTCTGCTTCTGCCCGCAACTGAAAAGCCTCCTGACGCTGTGATTGCGCCGCAGCCCGATATTCCTCGGCATTGGAAAGTACTTTTTCAAGTTTACGCGAATCCTCATCCACATAACTGCGCGCCCGATCGATCAGATATTGATCCAATCCCAGTTTAGCCGATATCAAAAACGCGTTGCTGTTTCCCGGGACCCCTACCATCAATTTATAAGTAGGCTGCAGAGAATTTACATCAAACTCGACCGAAGCGTTTTCCGCCCCTGCCTTTGACAAAGAATAAGCCTTAAGTTCCGCATAATGAGAAGTTACAACCGTACGGATTCTCCTGCGCCTGAGTTCTTCAAGAATTGCCATTGCCAGCGCTGCGCCCTCCGTAGGATCCGTACCGGCGCCAAGCTCATCAAATAAAACCAACGCGTCGGGAGTAATTTCTTTCATAATTCGTGAAATATTTTTCATATGAGAAGAAAATGTGCTTAAATTCTGCTCAATACTTTGCTCATCCCCGATATCGGCAAAAATGTTATCAAAGACCGGCATTGTGGTTCCGTTCTCCGCCGGAAGATGTAGTCCGCTTTGCGTCATAACAGCAAACAGCCCAATCGTTTTTAACGTAACGGTTTTGCCTCCCGTATTGGGTCCGGTAATCAACAACTGCGTAAATTCTTTTCCCAGCCAAACGCGTATGGGCACCACCGTTCGCTTATCCAGCAAAGGATGTCTTCCGTTTTTGATTTCAACATATCCTTTTTCATTGATCACAGGACAGGTTCCGTCCATCTCACGGCTGAGCTTTGCCTTGGCAAAAATCAAGTCCAGCTGTGCTAAAATACGGCTATTACTCTCCAAAGCACCATAAATATCATGCAAGCGAATTGAATAATCCTCTAAAATTCGCTGAATTTCATCGCGTTCATCCAGTTTCAACTGTCGGATAGTATTATTGATTTCCACAACGGCCATAGGCTCAATAAATAAGGTTGCACCGCTGGAAGATTGATCATGCACAATTCCCGGCACCTTAGCCCGATGCGCCGCCACCACAGGAAGAACATACCGGTCACTTCGCATAGTAATGATTCCTTCCTGCAAGATGCCTTCCTTATCAAGCGTCCGCATTAAACTGTTCAGCTTTTCCCGCACGCTTTCATTTTGACTGCGAATCTGTCTGCGAATTGACGCAAGACGGGAACTGGCGCTGTCCGCCATTTCATCTTCACTCAAAATGTCCGCAAAAATTTGCTCTTCAATATCCTTAAACGCAACCAATGCTCGCGCATACTGCAAAATTCGTCCGTCTTCGTCCTCATTACCGCCCGCGATGCCGCTGCGCGCTTCCCGCACCGCTTTTAAAAATAAAGCAATATCCAAAAGCTCCGGCATGGAAAGCACCGCTCCGAGCTTTATCCTGGCCAAAATCCCTCTGATTTCATGATACGCGTGAATCGGAGATCTTCCGTGCTTTTCAATAACGGCAACCGCTTCATCTGTTTGTTCCAGCAAAATCTTTACCGCATCTGCATTGTGCAGAGGCTCTAATGCCAGTGCCGCTTCTTTTGCCTGTGCCGATACGGTATTTTGCGCTAAAAATTCTTTTATTTTATCAAATTCCAATATTTTAATTGTTTTTATATCCATAGTTTTTGTATTTCATTCCTTTAAATCAATATCCGTGTCCTTTACAATATAAATAGGACGTTTTTTAGTTTCAAGATAGGTTTTGGCCAAATAATTGCCTAAAATTCCTATGCAAAACAACTGGATTCCTCCGATAAAAAACATGATGCACGCCAGCGAAGGCCATCCGCTCACCGGATCTCCCCAAACAAGTGTGCGAATGATAATAAACAGAATCATCACAAAGGAAAGCAAACAAAACACAAATCCCATAACCGAAGCCAATGCAAGAGGCATAGTAGAAAAACCGATGATTCCCTCTAAAGAATAAACAAAAAGCTTCCAAAAGGACCACTTGGTCTGCCCCGCGCTTCGCTTTACGTTTTCATATTCGATCCATTTTGTCTCAAAACCCACCCATCCGAAGATACCTTTTGAAAAGCGATTATACTCGCACATAGAAAGCACTGCATCCACAAATTTTCGATTCATCAAACGAAAATCTCTGGCGCCGTCTACAATATCCGTTTTAGAGATCCGGTTAATCAGCTTATAAAAGCAGCGCGCGAACAACGAGCGAATCTTCGGTTCGCCTTTACGGGAAACTCTCCGTGTGGCGACACAGTCATATCCTTCCTCCGCAATATAGCAATACATTTGATCCAACAACCGCGGCGGATCCTGCAAATCAGCGTCCATAAGAGAAACCAACTCGCCGCTGCTGTTTTCCAATCCGGCATACATTGCTGCTTCTTTACCGAAATTCCGTGAAAAAGAGATATATTTGATTCTTTTATCTTTTTCCTTTAACTCTTTAATCACTTTTAAAGTATTATCTTTGGAGCCGTCGTTCACAAAAATCAATTCAAACTCAACGTGATATTTCTGCTCCATATCATCCATGACAGGGATAGCGGCCTGAAAAAAGAAAGGAAGTGCCTCCTCTTCATTATAGCACGGAACAATAATTGAAATCAGCATAGAGATTCCTCCTTGTGAACTATAGTTTTATTTTATCCTAAAAGCAGCCATCTTGCAATAGATTTGTTTTATTTAATAGTCAGAATATTATCGTAAAAAATATATAGTGCAAAATTAAAAGTTTTGTAGTATAATAGATTTGTACAGGCACCATCTATGATGGATAGAACGGAGGTTTTTTCATGAGTGAATACAAGCCCATAAAAATCAAAAGAAAAAAACGTCTGGATCCGGCTGTTATACAAATGCTTCTTTACCGGGTGCTGCCTATTGTACTGGTAGTGATTATTTCTGTATGCGGATTCAGTATTTTTGATAAAAAAATAAGCGAGATTATTGCCAATCAAAAATACACTTCTCTTGCGGAAAGAGGAACCATTGATGATCCTTACAGTGAAAATTATTCTTCCAGCAGTATTGATTGGCTCTCTCAGTACAGCACACTTGACCCGGATGGGTTTGATCCTCTTGCCCTTTCCCCTTTGGGGGTAGTGGACGCATTGCGTCCTTCGGGGTCTCTTTCCTCTACGGAATTTGAACGCGCTTTAGGATATACAAACAAACAATCAAAAATCTGGTCCATTCATGATTCGGTTAACCCGGATATCGTAGCTTGGATTTATATGTACGGACTCGGCATCAATTATCCCGTAGCGTCGGAAGCGAATAATATCAACTTTTATTTAAATCATAGTTATGATAAAACCAAATCCACCTCAGGCACACTGTTTATATCTTCTGCCTGCGGTATCAATCCGATTTCCAAAAATCTGATTATTCATGGCCATAACATGCGTGACGGTACCATGTTTGCTACTTTGGCAAATTACCTAAACGGCACCAAAGCGTTTTACGATTCGCACAAATACATTTTTCTGGATACGCTGTACGGCACCTATCGCTACGAAATTTACAGCGTTTACAAAACTGTTCCGGAAGATATCTATCTCCGTACAGGATTCAGCAGCAACGCCGCTTTTTTAAATTGGTGTGATGAAACCAATAAAAAAGGCATATATAAAAGTGATACCACTTCCTTTTCCGCTTCGGATCGTATCATAACGCTTTCAACCTGTGATTCTACCAGCAAGTATCGCATTATTGTTCACGCAAAAATGGTATATCCGGTTCCTACAGATGACATTGATTCTAACTATACCTCTGAAGAAAATCCTAATATTGAACCCAACGCAACCCCCTCGCCCACTCCGGTAACGCCGGATACGACACCCGCTCCTTCTTATGACTTTGCGGAGGGATCTTCCTATTGCGTCAGTTTAAATGACCCGAAAAGTACTCTTCGTCTCAGAAACGGTCCGAACCTTTCCTATGGCGTTGTCGGAAGTCTTGCTCACGGCACACAAGTCACGATTCTATCCGACAGTGGCGAATGGGTAAAAGTGAAAACCATCGGCGGAATGGAAGGATATTTAATGAAATCCTATCTCATTCCGGAGGAGCTTTTTTCCTATACGATTCCCTCATCTACTGTCGGCGCACCGAATACAAATATTATAACACCGGTGCCTGCTGCTTAATTATTGGAGGCTATTTATGAGTGAAAACAATCAATCCCGACGCGCTACCGGCCAATATATTATGATTGGCGAAAACCGTATACGTTATTTTGAAGAAGGACAGGGAGAAACCGTAATTTTTATCCATGGACTGGGTCAGGCTATGTATACATTCCGAAAAAATGTACACGTTCTTTCCCAATACTGCCATGTAGTTACCATTGACTTAATTGGCCACGGTCTTTCGGATAAACCCGAATGTGATTATTTGATTTCCGATTTTTCCAAACTCATTGTTGATTTTATGGATGCGATGGCTATAGAAAACGCAACGCTGCTCGGATTTAGTACCGGAGCTATCATCGCGCTGGATGTGGCTATTTCTCATCCCGAATACGTGAATCGCCTGATTTTACTGACGCCCGGCGGTCTTACAAAGCAGTATCCCGCGCTGTTAAAACACCTTACCGTACCGATTCTTTCGGATATCATTTTTACATTCTTCAACGCTTCGTTTGTAAAAAAAGTACTTCAATCCGCCTATTTTGATCCTTCCTTGGTTACACCGGACATAATACGGCATTACTATAAAGTACTTTCCGATAAAGAAAACTTGGATGCGACAATTACTGCGTTCAGCAATTGGGACGACAGCAATATTGCCTATGAACTTTCCGAAATAAAAGCTCCTTCCTATATATTCTGGGGAGAAAATGATGACTGGCATCCGCTGGAGCTTCTTGAATTATATGAAGAAGCTCTTCCCGATGTATATTCGGCTACTTTTGCCGATTGCGGTCATATGCTGCACGAGGAAAAAGCCGAAGAATTAAATAAAAAGTTGATTGAAATCGTTTCTTCTAATGACTGATTCTTATCAGCTTTCAAAAATACTTTATTATAAAAAAGCCCTCTCACTTCAAACCTTACCTTATGAGTGGGCTTTTTTAATACAATCCATAAGAATCCAAGCATTATACATTCCCTTATCCATACGCATAATTTTCTTATACGTATGGATTTCCGGCATTGCTTAACACGATCCGTATTTTATTATATTCACGCATATTTGCATCAAAAAAACCGAGGTCAGCTCTTTCCAACCTCGGTTATACGTTTATTTATTTTTTATTTTAAAATCTTGGTACCGCCTATCAACGGCAATTCTTTAGCCTTTCCCTTTAAAGTATTCACTATACCGAACACAATACTGAAAATCGAAAACACATACAAAATAAGCAGCAGCAGCGTACGTACAATAGGGAACACAGAAGGTACGACCGGCGCAAGCAAATGCGCAATCAGAATTAGGACAATAAGAATCATCTGATCAATCATCAATACCAGTCCTTGATTGGCGTGAAATCGGGCAAAAGGAGAATCCGACGCGGCAAAAAGCGGCATTACGAATAAAAAGCCTAAATAAGCAAAGCAGGAAATTCCTTTATTGTTTTCAATATCTTCTTCTTTAAAATTCTGCGTTCTGTCCATCCTTATTTCCTCCGCATTTACTTCCCTGAAAAATATTTCTTTCATCCAATACCCGCAGGAGACCGTTAAGCACCCGATGTTTGTCCGCGCTCCATGCAGGCGCGAGCAACAGCCGCTTATCTCCGTCACCCGTCAAGCGATGAATCACCACCCGCGGGGGAATAATCTCAATACACGCGGCTACAATATCAAAGTATTCCGCCATCGTAAGAGGCGTATACTCCATTTGCGCAAGCGGCGTATTCTTTAACACATGCAGTAATTGAAGCTTAATGCCGTCTATCCCGCAGTCACACGCGAACCGCACCGTACGCAGCATATCTTCATTCGTTTCTCCCGGCAAGCCGAGGATCACATGCGCGATCACTTCAATATTTCTCTGTTTCAATTCTCTTACCGCGCGCGAAAAACATTCATTCTCATAGCACCGATTAATCAAACGGGCTGTTTCCTCATTGGAGGTCTGCAGACCCATCTCCACCCATACCGGTTTCCTCCGGTTCAATTCGGTTAAAAGCGTCAAAATATCCGGTGGTAGACAATCCGGTCGTGTCGCAACGGAGATGGCTTCAATATTCTCCGCCTCAGCGGCTTCAAAAAACAAACGTCGCAGCTGCTCCGCCGGTGCATACGTATTTGTAAAAGCTTGAAAATACGCAATATATCCGCATTTTTCCGGTATTTTGGCCGCAATTTTCGCTTTAGCCTCTTCTAATTGCCACAAAATACTTTTTCCGGAAACGGCAAATTCTCCGCTTCCGCCGGCAGAGCAAAAAATACAGCCGCCAACCCCTTTTGTTCCATCCCGGTTCGGACAGGAAAAGCCGGCGTTGAGTGCCAGCTTATACACTTTTTTGCCAAACCGATTTTTTAAATACGCATGAAGGGAATAATATCTATACATCCAACTTTATAATCGTATATCCGTCTACCTTAGGTACGGTAATTTTATTTTCTTTCAGTTCCAAAGAAATATTTTCAGGAACTATTGTAGCACTTTTTATCTGTTTTGGCAAATGAAACAAAAGTTCTACATCATACAACACGGTACGTTCCTCAATAATATCGATTTTTTTGCATTTGCGCACGGGAATATAGGAAAGCAAATGCACACAATACATGTGATCAAACTCCAAAAGATTGACCGTCATTGTCGAAGGACCATTATGCGAAATCAACGGTGTTTTCAAAAGATGCCGTGCGGCATTGGCAATGATTCTTTTACACCAAAGCGGCGCCATTACACTATAATAAGTAAATACAGGATGTGAAAATACAATGACATGATCCTCATTGATTGTCGCCGTAACATGATCCCGCTTTTTGCTTGAGGGCGTATAATCATGAGAGCAAAAATGCTCGCCTGTACGATTGAAATACGGACTGGTTCCCTCCATCAAAATCTCTGCTTTTACGGGTTCTATATGACAGCCGTCATACATTACATATTCATTGCCCGCAAACAGTCCGCGGGCCATCTCCCCTTCCGGCACGATAAAATCAGGCGTCAGCGCGGTTTTTCCCAAAAACTCAACGCCATAGCAGTCAGGATATTTTCCCTCACATAATCCTCCCATGCCTGCAGATATAATCTTTCCCCCGTTTTTTACAAAGGTATCAAGTTTCTGTGAAAGGGCTCTGCTTCCCTTTACATTATCAATAATAATCAGCAACCGATACGGTGAAAAATCCATTTCCGTATCTATCACATCCGTTTGAATGCCCAGTTCATCAAATAAGGCAACGGCTGAAAGCAGACAGGATTTATCTTCAACATACGGGCAATTCTCATCATTTAGAATTGCGGCTTCGGCCAAATGACGTCCGCCGCGTGACCACTGCTCCCGCTGCTGCACTTGTTCATATACACTGCCTATCAGCTGATACGTAGCAGGATTCAAGCGGCCATTGGGTTCCAACTGATCCCCGATAGAAATTCCAAAACCGTAAGAAAGCGCCCGGAACGTCTCAAATTCCAGTGCGGCCTTATTCTTTAACGAATGGAAATCTCCCCAGGTATTATGGAATTTCCCCGTCATACCCAGCACATCTTTACCGTATTTCTGCGCATATTTTCCCACTGCGGGAAAATCCCCATATCCCCAAGCGCTGGGAAGACTTTCTATTTCAAAATGCGTATAGGCGTCCGCACAGCCTTTGATATCCGGCCCGATATGTCCACTGTTATAAAAAACAGTAAGATTTTCATCAAAAGAATGTACAAACGCCGTCATTTCATTTTTAAAACGATCCATGGTATAGCAGGCAAAAGCTTTTACCGCTTCATCATCTTCAATATCTATTCCTTTTTCAAGCATTTCTTTTTTGCAGTGCTCACACCAGCACGGCACAACCCCTACAATGTCAAAAAACAAACCGTCCAATTCTCTGCCGAACAGTTCAATGATCTCCTTGGTATGCTCCTTTAAGAATGCAAGATACTCAGTATTCACACACAAACGCTGCCAAAATCCGGGTTCGGTAAATTCCCCTCCCGTATGGGATCCGTCTTTATTGCGAATCAGCCATTCCCCGTGACGCTTCGCGGTAAAATAATCCGCCTGAACGGTAATATATATCGGTGCTTTGATTCCCTTGCTGTGAAGAGCACTCACCTGCTGAACCAACAAATCTTTCTTTTTTAACGCAGGATGAATGCGTTCAGGGAATTTTTTAGAATCATAATACATCCATCCATGATGGCATCGGGCAAAAACCGTTACCGAATTGATATGCGCATCGGCTATCGTTTGCGCAAACTCTTCCGCGTTGAAATTTTCAGCTACTGCCGGAATATGCTCCGACGTATGAAAGTCAAGGTGCACTTGACGGGTAGGAACTAAATTCATAAATACCTCCAAAAAAATCATTTCATTATACAGTAACAGTTTTTCGTTATTCTTTCAACTTTTCAAATGCACTCTATGACTTACAAAACAATTTATATTACTTTTGCTCACCTTATTACCGTTCATGCAAAATAAAAAGCGCTGATTTTTCTTCAAAACAAGAAACCAAATCAGCGCCGAACTTTTTTTAATCTAATGAATCAATATTTCCGTTTTCCCGATAACCACGCCAAACATTTTCAAAGAACCCGCCGCCTTCCGGTAACGGACGCACGCTTCGGTAAGACGCCGAGCATTGTTCCGGCGTATAGGTAACCTCCTGTATTATACCGTTTTGCTGTCCGTCCTCCAGAGCAAACCGAAAAATTTCTTCCAAACCCTGCCGCAAAAGACCGTTTTTATCATAATACAGGGAAGATCCCCGTGTTTTATTTCCCTGCCGAATATAATCCATCATGGCAAAAAGGTACATCCGCTGGCAAATCAAAATATCACGCAGGCGATATGCGCGAATAAACCGCCGCTGCCCCGCGGCTCCGGCCGTTTCTCTCAGCTGGCGAAGATCCGCTGCCGCCTCTTGATATGCTTTTTCCAAAAATTCTTCCTGTCGAATGGCTGCTCCGGCGGCACTCATGCGCTTTTTTGCCTTTTGCGTCAGCGCTTGAACCGTATCGGCATGATTCATCAAGCTTTGACAAAAACATCTGTTTTCCGATATATAAGGATCCGCCGCTTTCAAAAATGTTTCATCATCCAACGGCTGGCCGGTTCTTCTTGCCGCAATATATTGCGCCGCGCGTAAAGAACCCACCTGACCGGCATTTAATGCTGATCCGCCCGGCCGATAAATTCCATGAGTACCCGCCGCCTCACCGCAAACGAACAATCCTTCCACGCAGGTCTGCCACCACAAATTAACCGCTATTCCGCCGTTATTATGCTGTGCGCAAAGAGCAATTTCCAACATTTCATGATAAAGATCCACGCCTTTGGAAGCATACAGTTCAATTGCCGGTTCATTCATATGCTTCAATCTTTCAATCGGTGTTCCGAAGCACGCGCCGGCTTTGCGCAAGTAATCTTCGGCTTCCGCTGAAAGCAAACCGTAATCCAAAGTATCTCTTCCGAAAGGATTCCGAGTAAAATCCAAAAACACACGCCGGGAACGCATGACGCTTTCACGATAAACCAGCAAATCAATAACCGATGAGCCTTCCATGACCTTACGGGAATCGAACGGCCACTGATATCCCTTTAAAAATATCATGGAAAGGCACTGTCCCTCATCGGCAAAATATTCCTTTAAAAATTCATGTTCATGCCCGTTCTCATCTATGGAAACAAACCGAGGAAGCACCTGCATATATGTGCCGGAAACATTCCATCGGGGATTTACCGATGCCAACCCATACTGCCATTCGGTTAAATTTTGTCCCTTAGCGCCGGCCTCAAACAAAATGCCGTTGGCACCGTTATGACAGGCAGGATATACGCTGTCCTGATAAATTCCCCCCGGTCCGCCGGTAGCAAAAATGAGATTTCGGCAGTTAAAAAGCGTAAATTGAAAATCCTGATTCTCTTTCAAATCAACGGTTAAAACACCTACCGCTTTTCCTTCATGCTTGATCACAGAAACGACTAATTGATTGTCATAAATCGGAACGCCCCGCCGAGCGGCTTCCTGCTGCAGTTTTTCAGTCATTTCTTTTGAGGTAAGCGGACCTACCGACGTCGCGCGGGCGCAGGGATCGTGATCGGTTTTATAGCCCACATATTCACCATACCGATTGGTGGGAAACGGAACGCCTAATTCACATAAATTTAAGAAAGACCGTGTTGACAACGCCGCTTCCACCAAAGCGTTATCTCCGTCTACACATCCTCCCGCAAAAAGGTCTTGCGCCATCGCGGCGACTGAATCCCGCGCGTCACCTGCCAGCCCAAGCTTATAATAAGTCTGCTTATCCGATCCGGTATTCCGGCTGGTGCCTATGTTGATGCCCTCTGTAATCATGGCAACGCTTTCACAGCCAAATTGTTTTAAGCGAATCGCCGCGTTAAAGCCGGCGGCACCCGATCCGATTACCGCGGTATTTAATCGAATGATTTTTATATTTTTCATACAAAATCTCCTTAAAGCCGCTGAATATGAAAACCGCCGTCCACATCCACCGATTGTCCCGTAACATACGGCAAAGCTCCGGAACAAAGAGTATATACAGCTTCCGCAATATCTTCCGGTTTTCCCCACCGTTTAATGGGAAGCAGTCCTCCGTCAATCAGCGCGTCATATTTTCCTTTTACTTTTTCCGTCATGCCTGTGGCAATAATACCGGGGCGGATTTCATTGACCATAATACCGTATTCGGCCAATCGATCCGCAAAAAGTTTTGTAATCATCGAAACGCCGGCCTTTGAAATACAATATTCGCCCCGGCTGGTAGAGCTGGTATAAGCCGACATGGAAGAAATATTGCAGATATATCCCCGTATACCATTTTCCAAGGGATTTTCGATCATTTTTTTTGCCACGGTCTGTGTTAAAAACAGCGTACCCTTGGTATTAATATTCATAACCCAATCATAACTTTCTTCCGTCATCTCCAAAATATCAGCACGAACCTTAGGCGCTACCCCTGCCACATTTACAAGCGCGTGAACCATTCTTCCCTCTTTTACCGCCAGCTCCGTCAATGCCGTTCTGTCCGCATTGCTGCTTAAATCCCCGCGCAGATATTCAAAATGATCCGGTGTTCCTAAAATTGCCTGCGCGACAGAAGCCTCCGCCACATCCATTCCCACTACGAACCAGCCGCAGGATAAAAATTTTTTGACTGTTGCCGCGCCGATTCCGCCGGCACAGCCCGTAATAATTGCTGTTTTCATAAAATCCTCCTTAAAATAATTGTAATTTGCGCATCCTTTTTCGCTGAAAAATGAAAATTCAGCCTAAAAAGTTTATCGGTATTCCAACTGCTTAGAAACTTCTCATCATAACGAATATCAATTTCATCTATAGAAAGAACCATATCCGCAGAGCTTTCCGCCGATACAATATATCCATCTTCCAGTACAAACCGATCGTTTTCAATCACGGCCCGCAACGGTGTAAGCAAATGTTCCGTTATTTGATTTTTCTCTTTTTCAAATAGATAAGTATCCTGAAGTGTTACCGCCTCTTCTTCAGGAATAACCCTGCGGTTAAGCTGAAGAATTCCTGCTTTTTTAGGATAAGCACCGGAAAATTCGACATTGATTCGCGTCTCTTCCAAGCTAAATTCTCCTGCCGCATAAGCTTTGCCTGCATGTTGTGCTACACCGTTTATCTCCGGACAATTATGCCAAGAAGACTGCATGGACCAAATTTCATAGCGCTCAGCAGAAAAAGTTTTTCGGGTATATACCCCTACACCGGCATCGATTAAAACCGGTTTTTTATCAAAATAAGCAATAAAATTCCCTACATCATTATGGTTGTGTCCCTCTTCATTATGACCGCCTTTTGCCGAAACAAACCACTTGCCTCTGCGCATAACAGCAACCTGAAGATTCGGCAGAACACATTCCCGTTCAGGTTCAAAATCCGGGCACCGTCGTATTTCCTCTTCATAAAAGCAAGCATTCAAGCCGCGGCGAAGTTTCATCTCTCTTGTAATTTTTTTCTCCGAAGACTTCTCCGCATTCCAAAGCTCCTTTGCTAAGCTCATCAATCTTTGATCGCCGATACGGTTTCCATATTGATAAATAACGGAAATTGCCGACGCGGTCATCTTGGCGGGGCCGTCGGCGTAATTGACAAAATATCCGTTTCCGATATAAATATGATATGCAAACCGCCCCATATTTCTGATTTTTTCATCCGTAAAGAAATCAATTTTCCCTTTTGTGGCGCAATAGAGCTGATCAATAAATTCAAACAGAGACGCGCCGGCTACCGTCCAGTAATTGGCCCCCTCATCGCATCCGCCGTCCGGAGCATATCCTTCATAAAAGCTTTGAATTTCCCAAAACATTTTTTCCAAAGCCTGATTGAGTAAATAAGGTCTTTTTTCCGCCAATAAAAATACGGAAAGAATATTGGAAAGAATCCAAGGGTTCCAGTTATTTACTCCATGGCCATATCCCATCCACCAAAAATCCCGATGAGAAAGATACGGTTTTATAATACGCCGTTCCAGTTCATATTCTATACGTTCGATAATTTCAGGACAAAAATCATATAAAACATCATAAAGCATGTATTCCGTCCATGCCAGCATAGCAGCCGTTTCCGCGGCAAAAAGATCCGTATAAGGGAATTGCCCATCAGGAATATTTCCCGGTTTATCGGTAGGCCAGTGTGCCGAAAGACCCCAATAAGTTTCTTCACATACAGCAAAAATACCGTTTACAATATCGGGAATAAATTTCCCTTTATATTCCAATATCTCGGCCAAGACAAGACTTCCCAAAGCTTTTCTGCGTAAAAAATGAGGATTCTCCTGTTGCATACGATCCCCTTTATGCCTAAAAGCCATAAAATCCGTAGCTTTAATTACCGGCCAATCAAAATCAAGATATGTCCGAGCTATATTGATAACGCTTTGATCATATTTGGAAGACCAAATCTCCCTATTACAAGCCGCAGGCATCAAAGGCGCGGAAAAGTCAAAATCACTGAACCGATGATCTTTCAGCCATGTCCGAAACATTGCCATTCTCCCCTATCCGTTTTTTTGCAGAAATTCTTTATATAAATCAGTGTAAACCTTATCCCTTATTACACAGCCCGGAGTACTCCCTCCGCGCATCAACTCCGTACATTTAGAACAAGCGATACAGCATTGAGAAGCATTCAGTTTTCCTTCTTTAAGAATTTGATTGGCAAATTCAGGGTTGGCAAAAACCAACCGTCCAAACCCGGCAAAAGCAAAACCTTGTTCCTGAATATAGGCTGAGGCCACATGCGGCGCCGCCACACCCAAATAAGACAGCGCCGAGGAAATCAGCGGTACTTCCGGGACTTGCGCCTGCAGCTCTCGAACCCCTTCCAGCACTCTGGCTACCCCTGTCAGCGGATGTTCCTGCGCCTCATAACCGCCCTTAGCAAAAGGTCTGTTTACATGAGGATTGACATAGGGATTTCCCATCGTAATATTCACCAGCTTTACGCCCATATCAGCAAGAATCCCCAATAGTTTTCTCGGTTCGGTAAGATCCACTTCCAAACTGCCGTCCTGCTTCACCCCCCAGCCATAGGGATAGGGGAAGCCATCATAAGCATTCAACCGTGTGCTGACAATGAAATTTTTAGGACAGCTTTGTATTGCGCCTTCCATACTTTCACGCAAAAGCCTTGTGCGGTTTTCAAAGTTTCCCCCATATCGGCTGTTTTCCCGGGTAAACGCCGAAAGCAATTCGCTGTTTAAATACCGGTGACAGCACTTAATATCCACACCGTCGAACCCTGCCTTTGCCGCTAAAACAGCCGAATGTACCAGCATGTCCCGTACCTTGTCAAGCTCCGCGTCCGTGATAATTCGCTCCGAATCGATGGCCGCGTCTTTTTCAAAAATCGGATTATTATAGGCAATAATCGGTTCCGGTACGCCGTGAGGTTTACTGTACCGCCCGGAATGCGTATCCTGCATGATAATAACCGGCGCGTATCCGTTTTTTCGAATTCCCTCCTGACGAATTTCCTCCAGCAAAATTTTGAAAGCATCTATATTTTCTTCTCTTAACCATAGCTGCCTGGGATTCGCCCTTGCATTTTCACAGCAAGCGGTTGCCTCAAACCAAATCATTCCCGCGCCGCCTGCGGCAAGACGAAGATATCTGCGGCGGGTAAGCTCATCCGGCTCCCCCGTAACCTTGCCGTCACAGCCCTCCATCGCCTGACATGTAAGACGATTCGGCACCTTGTGCCCTAAAATGTCCATCGGCTGCGCGAGGGATGAAAGATTCTCGCTAAACGGCAGAATTTTACCCAAAGCATCATTTTGCTCCTTAAATTGTTCTATGGTAGTATAAACTTTTCTTATCATGCTTTAAATTTCACCTCTTATTATAAGCATACCGTATTTTTAAGACTGATTTCAATTATTTTTTTGTTTTTTTTTATGTAAATCTTGCTATTTTTATTTTTAATGCTATAATTTATATGTAAATTTTGCTCTTTGCTTATTTTTACGGCAATATTTACATAGCAATTTCATTTTTATCAAACTAAAATAATTGTGGAGTGATTGATTTGAGTAATTCCCTGATAGAAAACGCAAAATATTTATCGGAAGTTAATGATTTTGCCTTGCATTCCCATAACTGCTATGAAATCATCTACTTGAAGGAAGGCAGTTTACGAGTAACCATCGGGGAAAAGCAATATGATGCAAAAGGGCCGGCGCTGATCTTTGTCAGTAAATTGGAACAGCATTCCTTAAAGGTGACCGGAAACGCGTATAAAAGATACTATCTTTGTATTTCCCCCGCTGGAGCCGGAAGTTTGATTCGGGATTATACCCTTTTGACACTGCTTTCAAACCGTCACGCGGATTTTTGTCATGTCCTTGACGCCGCCTGCTTTGAGGCCGATGCCGATAGGATTTTTAAGGCTTGCGTAGCCGAACAACAAACGGCGCTGCCCTATTCCGCGGAACAGCAAGCTGCGCTTTTATGTGAACTGCTGATTCTGATATACCGCCAGAATCCTTCATTATTCAGTTCCGAAAATAATAAAAGTATTTCAATCATATGGAAAATTCAATGTCGATTTGAGCAAAATTATCAGGAAAAATTTTCCCTCAAATCTTTAGCCGAAGAATATCACATGAGTACCTGCTATCTTTCCCATCTGTTTAAAACAGTAACGGGATATTCTATTATGCAATATCTTACCATGTGCCGGCTTTCCGTTTCACGTCAGCTCCTGAGCGAAACGGATATGTCGGTGACCGAAATCGTATATGCAACCGGTTTTTCCGACAGCAGCAACTTTTCAAGGCTGTTCAAGCGGGAAATGTCATGTTCTCCGCTGGAATACAGAAAATATCAAAAAGCAGAAAGGAAATTACGATGAAAAGTATTTTTATGGGCGGAAATGTTCTGTTTCAGGTTTATGCCCCCTCCACACGGAAAGTTCTGGAAAAAAATGCCGGTCTGGAGTCTACGCCCGTATCCAAAAAGGCTTTGTTGGAGGCTCCGAAGCTCTATAATGACACGGATTATATTTTTACCACTTGGGGAATGGAGCATTTTTCCACAGAAGAGATTCACGCCTGCTTGCCCCATTTGAAAGCCGTGTTCTACGGTGCGGGTTCCGTACAGCATTTTGCCAGAGAATTTTTAAACAGCGGTATCCGGGTTTTTTCCGCTTGGGGTGCCAACGCCGTTCCTGTAGCCGAATATACGGTAGCACAGATCCTTCTGGCCAATAAAGGTTTTTTTCAGTCCTGTGCCAGATTCAGCAGTAAGCAGGACCGTGGTGCAGCAGCTGAGTATTTTTCCTCCATGCCCGGTAATTACGGCTGTAATGTAGGGATCATCGGCGCGGGTATGATCGGTAAAATGGTTTTACGCCGTCTGGCCGACTATAACCTGAATCTTTTCGTATATGACCCTTTCCTCTCCGAGGAGGCCGCCAAAGAATTAAACGCAAAAAAAGTTTCGCTTACAGAACTCTTTGCCTGCTGCCAAACTATTTCCAATCACGTAGCCAATCTGCCGGAAACGGTGGGAATGCTGAATGCCGATTGCTTTAAGCGGATGAAAAAAAATGCGACTTTTATCAACACAGGACGCGGTGCCCAGGTAGTAGAGGCAGACCTGATTGATGCTTTGAAGCAAAATCCCGATATGACCGCCGTGCTGGACGTAACCTACCCCGAGCCACCGGAAAAAAACAGCGAATTCTACCGTCTGCCCAATGTATTTTTAACGCCCCATATTGCCGGCTCTGCCGGTCAGGAAGTGGCACGCATGGGCGAATATATGCTGGATCAATTCAATAAAATGCAGCAAAACAAAATCTGCGAATTTGAAGTTACGCTAAAAATGCTTGAAACGATGGCATAGGAGGAGCTATGAGAAAAAATATTGGTCTTGTATCTGTATCATTCAGAAATCACACTCCGGATGAAATCGTCCGCGCCGTAAAAAATGCCGGCTTAAGCGCTATCGAATGGGGCGGTGATATTCATGTCCCTCACGGGAATTTAGAGCGCGCAAAAGAAATAAAAGCGCTATGCGATGAAGCGGAAATCGCCATGCCGGAATACGGTTCCTATTATTTTCTTGCCCAAAGCAATCCGGAACTTTTCAACGACATAGTACAAACGGCACAGATTCTGGGTTCTCCCTTAATTCGTATTTGGGGAGGCAAAAAAAGCAGTGATACTCTTACCTGTGCCGAATACGACGCACTTGTTTCCGACGCGCAAAGAATTTGCGATATAACGCCGGAAACGACGCTGTGTCTGGAATGTCACGGTTCTTCCATAACAGATGAATATCATATGGCTCTTCAATTCTTACAGGATGTTCATCGGAAAAACCTAAAAATGTTCTGGCAGCCGAATCAATTCCGTTGCTTCTCCTATAATATGGATGCCTTAAGCGCTCTACTGCCCTACATATGCAGCGTACATGTATTTTCTTGGCAGCGAGAAAAACATTTTCCGCTGGTTGACGGTAAAAACGAATGGAAAGAATATCTCCGTATTTTAAAAACAAAGGATGATATTCATTATATGCTTGAATTTATGCATGACGGCCGAATAGAATCCTTAAAGGAAACGGCTGAAGAGTTAAAGGAGTGGCTGAAATGAACAGAATCAATTTAGACGATTTTATCAGACAAACACTGCGCTGTGTACAGAAGCATAATTTAGGCCGGCCCGGTGAATATTCCCGTTGGTTGTGGGGAGACAGGAATTTAGGGTTAAATGAATACGGATGTGCCGACGCAGCCAATATTCTTTACAGTATCGGAGCTTTCCCTTCTTCTGCGGAAGAACGTGCGGCATGGATCCATACCCTGCAAAAACTTCAAAACCCGGAAACCGGCCTGTACAGCGAACCTACGCACCATACCATTCACACCACCGCTCACTGCAGCGCCGCCCTGGAACTTTTTGACGCCAAACCTCTTTATAAGTGTTTTGCCCTTGAAAAATACACTACCAAAAACGGTCTTTACGAACTGCTGGAAAAAGAGGTGGATTGGCAAAATCCATGGCCGCAATCTCATAAGGGTGCCGGCATTCTTCCCTGTTTAACCAATACCGATATGGTGGGACTGGAATGGAAAGATTGGTATTTTGAATGGTTTGAAGCTCATACCGATAAAGACAATGGCTTTTTCTTCTTCGGAAAGCAAAAACAAGCCCCCCTTTATCAATATATGGCCGGCGGATTTCATTATATTTTCAACCATGAAGCCGAACACCGTCCACTAAAATATCCGAATAAAATTATTGATTCCTGTCTGTCTCTTTTTATTGACCCCGACAAATCCGGAATGCTGCGTCACTGCGGTTTTATTGATATAGACGTGGTCTATTGTCTGACCCGCGCTATGCGGCAGACACCCTATAAATTTTATGAAGCTAAGGCCGCATTGGAGAATTTTGGCGAAAAATATATTCAAATGATACTGGCTATCGATTATGAAAAAGATGAATTTTTTCACGACCTGCACAGTCTCTTCGGCGCTATCTGCTGTCTGGCGGAGTTGCAGTCTGCCCTGCCGGGAAAAATAATTACTTCAAAGCCTTTAAAATTGGTTCTGGACAGAAGACCGTTTATTTAAGAACAAGGAGCTCAGCCTGATGAATTGTCAACTTATAGAAAAACCTGTTTGTAAATAGATAAAGCAAATTTTTTATACATCGGGGTTTCCCCCCACCATAAACGTCCCTGCGGGACGTTTCAGACTGTCGAAAAAGTCCAGTATAAGCTGGGCTTTTT
>ULSF01077529.1_pt1 | contig 34214 bp, 42 predicted proteins | sample 1956121 | NCBI WGS metagenome assembly ULSF01 (sample SAMEA4835701, study PRJEB28245) | human gut metagenome | biome: gut microbiome; material: fecal sample | place: Denmark | collected 2008
GCCCTGGGCTAGGAACTTCTGCCCCTTCAGGGCGTATTGGACAATTCAACTTGTAAAACGTTGTAAATGTTGTATTGGTTGTCTTCTTCGCTTGTCCTCGCATTGCCACCGAAAGCAGAGAGAAAAGTACTCATTATCAAACCCTTAAACGAACAGAAAAATCATGGATGAAAAGAAAAGACAGGTATGGCGCTTCGTCATTCAGACCGCCATCTCGATCCTCACGGCCATAGCCACGGCCCTCGGCGTGACGAGTTGCATGGCTGCCGTGTAGCAAGCAGAAATACAGAATTGTTTCTTAGAAAATGGGATTTTAAGCTGTTAATTGCTCCCCCTCTAAGATGTGAATCTTGGAGGGGGAGTCTTGATCACTTTACAGTCCGCAGCTCCATATCCATGCCGAAGGGCGCGGGCGAAAGGCCAGCCATCTTGAAAGGCTGTTTTCCCAAGGAATGGCGATCATCGTTACATATAGGTCTAAGCCGAAGGTTGGTTCTAAAAAGCAGAATTTTACGTCTAAATTCTTTTGCAATTCAAAACTATTGTGTAACTTTGCAACCGAAATGAGAATTGTATCACATAGGCGATTAGTTGAGTTCTATAGTTCGGAAGGACATGGAGATGCTCAGACTGCACTTGAACGATGGTATGACATCGCAGAAAAGGCAGAGTGGAAAAACCTGTCGGATATAAAGGCAGATTTCCCCACAACAGACTACGTTGGAAACCAACACTATGTCTTTGACATCAGGGGTAACAAATATCGTCTTGTAGTGGTCGTAAAATTCACAATCGGGCATATCTTCATCCGATTTGTGGGTACTCATAGCGAATACGATAAGATAGACGTTTCAACGATATAATATAAGGAGGTACGAATATGGCAAAGATTACAAAAGAACAATACGAGTTCGCATTGTCACGAATCGAGGAACTGTTGCCTATAGTAGATGACAACACACCAGCCAATGATCGCAATGCTGTGGAGTTGACAATGATGTCGGATGTTGTAATTGCCTATGAGAAAGAGCACTATCCCATAGGCAAGCCTACCGTAGCCCAGTTGATACAACTCTCGTTGGACGAGAAGAATATGAGTCAGAAGCAGTTGGCTACAAAGATTGGGGTTAGTCCTTCACGCATAAGCGACTATGTCTCAGGTAGGGCAGAACCTACACTGAAAATTGCTCGTCTGCTCTGTGCAACTTTAGGAATAACACCAGCTGCAATGTTGGGCTGTTAAACAATAGGAACCTGAAGAAAAAGAAAGACTAAAACACTGTTAGAAATATCGCAAGAAATACATAAAGGAGGGCAAAGGATGAACAACTATATACTAATTGGTATTGAAAGCTATATTGATCATATCGGAAGCATTCGTGACTTGGGAATTGCCTATTGGAAGAAGGCAAACAAAAAGATGCAGGTGGGCGACATCGTGTACTTGTTCATATCTGACACGGAACACAATCGTGTAATGTATAAGCTTCAGGTTGTTGAAACAGATAGCGTGCGAGCCGACAAGAAATATTGGCATGGAAAATATGAACACGACAATTGTTGTTTCAAGCTGAAAAATATCTCTCCAGTTTATCATGGGGACGGGCTCGGCCGTGACGAATTGGAAGAGCATGGTATAAGTCGATATGTTCAGTACAAGAGGCTGACAGAAGAACAAGCAGGATGGCTTGCGTCCCACTTTAAATAAACCAACGACTCTTATATTTGAACATTATCCATTCTCTCTCCATGATACACAGAGGAGAATGTCCTGTATGCGTTGTTTTACGGTGTTGTCTTTTCTGCTTTTTACGTGTTCCTTTTTCTCATAAGACATATACTTTATGTGAATAATAGGACTACCTATTTCAGTATAAGACACCCATTTCTATCGCGTGAGGCCCATCTTTCGGGCACAATTGGGACAGATGCCCCTGACCAAATGGGATTCGGAACGGGTGAGGAAGCCTTCGGGAACGGCCACGGACGGGGTGGGGACGTGGTTCAGGCAGATGGTGCGGAGACATTGCTCGCAGAAGAAGTGGACGTGGACGTCCTCGTCGTGGTCGTCGTCGTGGCTCAGACAGAGTTCGTAGCTCGCCACGCCCGTTCCTCCCTCGATGACATGGACAAGGTGGTGGGAGCGAAACAGGGCCATCGTGCGCGAGATGACCGACTTGTCGATAGACAAGAGGGCGGTCTCCAGTTCCTTCATCGTCTTGGGCCCGTCGCCCTTCAAGAGCGCGCTGGCGATCAGCACACGGTTGGCCGTGGGCCGGATGCCGTGGTCTTCCATCAATGCATAGAGAGATTGCTTGTCCATATCCTTGGCTTTGCTTTTCAACTGAGTTTTTCTATCAAGAGGATGCGACGGGTGGAGTCGGTGATGCACACCCGGTGGTCGATCCTGTTGCCGACGATCCATAGTATCTGGTCTTCCGCGTCGCAGACCACGACCTGATGGCGCTTCTCCCACACGCTCTTCTTCTGGTCGGTAAGGAAGTCGCTGACCAGTTTGCCGCCCTTCATGCCGAGCGGGACGAAGCGGTCGCCCGGTTGCGTGCGGCGTATGATCAAGGGAAACCTCACCTTGTCTGCGTCCAGCGCCACGGTCTCGGGCGAGGTGGGAAGAACGAAGCGGTCGTCCCTCTCGGCCCGCGAGAGCCTGATCGTCACCTCGTTGGCGTAGGAGTAGCGTCCCGTTTCGGGAATGCGCATCGGGCGCGGCGCATCGGCTTCGAGGGGATGGATCGTCAGGCGTCCACGGTCGGAGAGCAACTCGTGGGTGGGGGAGATCCACCGGCTGCCGCTGGAGGCTGCGAGATGGTCGGCGATCTGTCGGATCTGCGACGGATTGAAATGGCGGGGCTGGAGGAAGTAGTAGAGGGCCAGTTCGGCAGAAGGCTCCTGCTGGATCGCCTCGATGGAAAGTTCGGTTGCCTCGGCGTAGTGGGCCAGTTGGGTATCGACGACCTGCTCTATGCCCTCCAGCTCCGCAGCCATCGTCAGGACCGTGTCGCGAAAGGAGGGATTGATGGCCTCGATCATAGGGAGGATCTGCAGGCGGACCTTGTTGCGCTTGACGTCGGCCACGAGGTTGGAGCTGTCCGTGACGTAGGACCGTCCGAGACCGTCGAGGTAGCTGACGAGGTCGGCGCGGCTGACGCACAACAGCGGGCGCACCACGTCGCCCTGGCGCGGTTTCATGCCCGTCAGCCCATGGATGCCCGTCCCCCTGATGAGGTTGAGGAGGATGGTCTCCACGGAGTCGTCGCGATGATGGGCCACACAGATGGCCTCGGCCCCGATAGCCTCCCGGAGCTGGCGAAAGTAGGCGTAGCGCAGCTGGCGTGCCGCCATTTCGATACTGATGCCATGCAGCTGGGCGTAGGCGCGGGTGTCGAAGTGGGCACGGTGGAGTGGGAGGGCCAACTCGTCGCACAACGACTGGCAGAAGTTCTCGTCGCGGTCGGCCTCGTCGCCCCGCAGCTGGAAGTTGCAGTGGACGGCCTCCAGGCGGTAGCCCAGGTCGCGCAGCAGCAGCAGCAGGGCCACGCTGTCAGCGCCACCCGACAGGGCGACGAGCTGCAGGCGCGACTTGTCCAGCAGTCGGCGGTCTTCGATATAATGGGCGACAAGCGTCTTCAAACCAGTGGCTTTCATTGCTTCAACAGCGTTTCTTTTTGCTTCAACCAGCGTTTTTTATTGCTTCAACCAGCGTCTTTTTGCTTCAAAAAACAAGTGTCTTTGCTTCAAACAAGTGTCTTGGTTTCAAAGAGACCAGTCCTTACTCCACGTAGAGGACGAGGCCCTTGAGATATTCGCCCTCGGGATGGTAGATGTTGATGGGGTGGTCGGCGGGCTGGTGCAGCTGGTGGAGGATGCGCACCTTGCGTCCTGCCTGGGCTGCCGCCGTGAACACCGCCTGGCGGAAATGCTCCTTGCTGACCACCTGCGAGCAACTGAAGGTGAAGAGGATGCCGCCCTTGCGGATACGCTGAAATCCCTTGACGTTGAGACGCGTATAGCCCTTGAGGGCGTTGCGCAGCGCGCCACGGTGCTTGGCGAAGGCGGGCGGGTCGAGGATGATCAGGTCGTACTTGTCGTCGTGGCTGTCGAGATACTTGAAGGCGTCCTCGCAGAAAGCCTCATGGCGATGGTCCTCGGGCGGGAAATTGAGCGCCACGTTGGCGTTGGTGAGCTCCACGGCCTTGGCCGAGCTATCGACGGAGTGGACCTGGCTGGCTCCGCCCCGCATCGCATAGACGGAGAAGCCGCCCGTGTAGCAAAACATGTTGAGCACCGTCCTGCCCTTAGCATAATGCTCCAGGAGCGCGCGGTTCTCTCGCTGATCGACGAAGAAGCCGGTCTTCTGTCCGCGAAGCCAATCGACATGGAAGCGAAGCCCGTTCTCCGTGGTCAGGTCCTCGTCGGTGGGGCCGCCCAGGATAAACTCGTTCTCCTGGCCGAGGTTGGCCTTGAAGGGCAGGGTGGTCTCGCTCTTGTAATAGACATGCTCCAGGCGGTCGTCCATCACTTCCTTCAGCGCCTTGGCAATGGCCATGCGGCTGACGTGCATACCGACGCTGTGGGCCTGCATGACGGCCGTCTTGCCATAGCAGTCGATGACCAGTCCGGGGAGGTTGTCGCCCTCGCCGTGTACGAGGCGGTAGGTCGTGTTGACGCCCTGGCTGAAATGTTCGCCACCGAAGGAAGCCTCCTCCGTGCGATAGACGCCGATGGACTGGCGCACCTGCCAGGCCGCGGCGAGGCGGCTCTGCCAAAAATCGTCGTCGATGGCCACATCGTGGAACGAGAGGATGCGGACGGCAATGGATCCCACCTGGACGTGGCCCACGCCGAGGAAACTGCCGTCGAAGCCTATCACGCGCACCACGTCGCCCTCTTCGAGCCCGTCGTCCATGCGGGCTATGGCACCACTAAACACCCAAGGATGGAAACGGCGCAGCGACTCCTCCTTGCCTTTCTTCAAATATACCGACTTATACATGCTGATCTTCTTCGTCTGTTTTTACAAGTTCATAATCGCCCGTCTGCCGAAGCTCGGTCAACGTCTCATAGAGGTTGATGCAGGTCCAGGCATCGGTGGCAGCGTAGAGCTGCTGCTTGGGGTTGAGCTGGTCGCTCTCCCAGTTGGAAAGCTGCTCGCGCTTGGAGATGCGCTCGTGGAAGATGTTGGCGTAGAGCTTCTGGAGGCTGAGGTCCTTGATGCCGAAGTCGCTCACCATCTTCTGCAGATCAATAAAGCGGCCGGGGGAAAACTTGACGCGATGGTGGAGCATATTCATGTCGTCGCCCAGGGAAAGGCCGATCTTCGGCACGGTCGTGTCCTCCAACAGATGGATGATACACGAGGGCACGCCCATCTTGTTGAGACGGAAGAGGTAGCACTTGTCCCGCCCGCTCACCTGGAGCAGGGCGACCAAGTGGTGCTGCCCTTTGTGGAAGACGGGGCGCGTCTCCGTATCGACGCCCAGGATGGGCTGGTGGAGAAGTTCCTCTACCGCTTTCTCCGCCTCCTCCTCGCTCGTGACCGTGACGATTTCGCCAGGAAACGTCACGCGCGGAAGCTCCGAAATGGCAGACTTGTCAAACTTGCTGTATATGATTCTCTTCATTGATTCTTATTAGACCGTGCAAAATTAGGAAAAAAGTTTCAAATCTATGGCCGAATTATCCTCCTTTTTTCTTACTTTTGCAGAAATAAACGGGGAAGTGGGGGCTTTCGGGCCACGCATTTCCCAAATAATCAAGCACATAAGCGCGGGAAGCCCCTCTCCACCGAGAGAGGCCGCCCCGTCACTATAAGAATAAACGACAATATGGCTAAAAAGAAAACCGCCACTAAGTCTAAGACTTTCTGGGACGCAATCGGATGCAACAAGATACTCAACGAGACGACCAACTTCGTGCTGGGACTGACCCTGGCCGCCTTGGCCCTGGTGGCGATCATCTCCATGGTCAGCTACTTCAAGACGGGTGCCATCGACCAGAGCATCCTCGTAAGCCTGCGTCCAGGGGAGTTGTTGAACCGCAATCGTGAGTTTGCCAACTACTGCGGCAGTCTGGGCGCGCTGACCTCCTATTATCTTATAGGGCGCTGCTTCGGCATCCCTGCCTTTTTGATCCCCGCCTTCCTGTTGCTTTGCAGCCTGCGGATGATGGGCGCCTTCCCGCGGTTGAACCTCCTGAAATGGTTCTTCGGCATGGCGATCATCATGGCTTGGGGCAGCGTCACCTTCGCCAAGTTTCTCTCCCCCCTGATGGGCGAGGAGGTATTCAATCCGGGCGGCGACCATGGCGCATACGTCTGCCAATGGCTGGAGAACGTGGTGGGCGCGCCGGGCCTTGTCGCCATCCTCCTGGTCGTGGCCATCTCGTTTATGACCTACGTCACCACGGAGACCATCAACGTCATTCGCAAGATGCTCAACCCCATAGACTATCTCTCGCGCAAGGTGAAGTTTACGGTCGAGGAAAACCGCCACCACGACCAGTACGCGCGGGAGGACGACACGGCAGAGAATCCTGTTGTCAGTCCCGCCGAGAGCGAGGACCCGCAAGTCTTTGACGACCCGCAGACGCAAACGGTGGAGTTTCTGGACGACGACCTGCCTGGCAAGGACACCGACGAGCAGCCGCTGAACCCCTCCCACGATCCTGAGACGAAGGACGAGGAAAAAGCTGCCGGCGAGAAGGAGGTGAGTATGCGCGTCGAGATGGCCAAGGGCGACGAGAAGGCCAGCGGGACGACCGTGGCCAGCACGGCAGACCTCTCTACGCCCATCAACCCCCGCGAGCCCTTCGTGTCGTGGAAGTTTCCCACGCTCGGCCTGCTCAAGGAGTATGACAGCGACGCCCGCCCGAGCTTTGCCACCAAGGAGGAGCTGGAAGCCAACAAGAACCGCATCATCAAGGTGCTCGACGACTTCGGCGTGCAGATCAGTTCCATCCGCGCCACCGTCGGCCCGACCATCACGCTCTACGAGATCACGCCGGCCAAGGGCGTGCGCATCGCCAAGATCAAGAACCTGGAGAACGACATCGCCCTCGGTCTGGCCGCCATCGGCATCCGTATCATCGCCCCCATCCCCGGCAAGGGCACAATCGGCATCGAGGTGCCCAACATCACGCCGAGCGTCGTCTCGATGTATAGCATCCTCAACTCCAAGAAATTCCAGGAGACCGACATGGAACTTCCCGTCGCCCTGGGAAAGACCATCTCCAACGAGGTCTTCATGGTTGACCTGGCCAAGATTCCCCACCTGCTCGTGGCGGGTGCCACAGGACAGGGTAAGTCGGTGGGCCTCAACGCCATCATCACCTCGCTCCTCTACAAGAAGCACCCCAACGAGCTCAAGATCGTGCTCGTCGATCCGAAGAAGGTGGAGTTTAGTATCTACAGCCCCATCGCCAACCGATTCATGGCGGCCGTGGAGGAAAACGAGGAGGAGCCCATCATCACCGACGTGCAGAAGGTGGTCAATACGCTCAAGGGCCTCTGTGTGCTCATGGACGAGCGCTACGACAGGCTCAAGGCTGCCGGCGCGCGCAACATCAAGGAGTACAACCGAAAGTTTCTCAACCACCACCTCAATCCCGAGGAGGGACATGAGTACATGCCCTATATCGTGGTCGTGATCGACGAGTTTGGCGACCTCATGCTCACGGCGGGCAAGGAGATAGAGGTCCCCATCACCCGCATCGCCCAGCTGGCGCGTGCCGTGGGCATCCACATGATCATCGCCACCCAGCGCCCGACGACGAGCATCATCACGGGCAATATCAAGGCCAACTTCCCGGGCCGCATCGCCTTCCGCGTCGGATCCATGATGGACTCACGCATCATCCTCGACCGGTCGGGAGCCCAGCAGCTGGTGGGTCGCGGCGACATGCTCTACCTCAATGGTGGCGAGCCCGTCCGCGTGCAGTGTGCCTTTGTCGATACGCCCGAGGTGGTCAAGGTCTGCCGCTTCATCGCCGACCAGCCAGGCCCCGTCACGCCGCTGCTCATCCCCGAGCCGGCTGCCGAGGATGCGCCGGGCATCGGAAACGGATTCGACACCGACAACCTCGACCCGCTCTTTGAGAAGGTGGCACGCTATGTGGTCATCAACCAGCAGGGATCTACGAGCAAGATACAACGGGAGTTTGGCGTCGGCTACAACCGCGCGGGACGCTTGATGGACAAGCTACAGAAGGCGGGCATCGTCGGCGAGGCCAGGGGTGCCAAGCCGCGCGAGGTGCTCATCGGCGACGAAAACTCGCTGAGTAGGATCCTGTCTTGCATCAAGGGATAGTATAACTATAAAATAATAAAACAATGAGAAAACTTATCACTTTGTTTTTATTAGTCGTGGCGGTAGCCGTCCACGCCCAGTCCGCCGCCCAGGCGCGAAAGGTGCTGGACAAGGTGGCGGCGGTCGTCGGTCGCCCTGGCGGATGCTCGGCACAGTTTAGCCTCAGCGCAGGCAAGGGCCGATCCTTCTCGGGCACCATCGCCATCAAGGGTCGCAAATTCTACGCCTCCACCGCCCAAGGCAAGGTGTGGTACGACGGACGCACCCAGTGGAGCTATCTGAAATCGACGGGCGAAGTCAACATCAGCACCCCCACCGAGGCACAGCAGGCGCAGATGAATCCCTATCAGTTTCTCTCCGTCTATAAGTCGGGCTACAACCTGAGCATGAAGCGGGCAGGCCGGGGCTATGTGGTGACGATGAAGGCCACCAACCGCGCACGCGCCATGAAGACCATCGTCGTCACGGTGGGCAGCAACTACGTGCCCAGCAAGGTGCAATATCTACAGGGTGGGCGATGGACCACCATCACGCTCTCCCGCTTCCAGGCCAAGAACCAAAGCGACGCCACCTTCCGCTTCAACAAGCGGATGTGTCCCGGAGCAGAGATTATCGACCTGCGATAGCATCGGTCTTGCAAAAAACGGGAGCGGCCTCAGAGGGTCGCTCCCGTTTTTGTAGTAGTATGCTCGTCATGAGCATGTTTTCTCCTGCGCGAATAGCGCGTAGGGTATTCTCTACATTCTCTACAGAAGATGCTTAGAAGGGCAGGTCGTCGGTCGACTCTCCGGCAGCATCGGGCTGAGCGGGAGGGAACGGAGCCGGTGCCGCCTGTGTCGTCTGTGGGTCAGCAGCGGCAGCCTGGCCAGCAGCCTGGGCTGCCGCTGCATCCAAACGTTGCACATCGAATGCGCGGATGTTGTTGAACCAGCGGCCCTGGTATTCGTGGGCGTCAATATCGAAGAAGACCTTCACTTCGTCGCCTGACTTGATATTGAAACGCTGCAAGCGCTCTGCGCCAAACACGTCGAAGACCATCTTGCGAGGATATTGGTCATGCGTCTCTATGACAAAAGACTGTGCCTTCCATTCGCCGCGAGCCGATGTTCCACTGCGCTCGGGGAGTACTGCAATAATTCTACCTAATAATTCCATGTCTGATATATAGTTGTAAATATTTTCTGATATGCGTGGATATGATTTCCAAGGCGAAATAGACCTTCCCTCGTTATCGGGTGAGCAAAATTACGAATTTTAGGGCGAATTGAGAAACTTTTAGCCCCAATTTTTGCCAGAGCGGGTATATTTTCGTATTTTTGTGCTTGGTTTTCGCCCGCTTCTCGGCGCTCCGTCGAGCGGGACGCATAATCGGTTAGGAATAAGAATAAACAAATAAAAGAATATAGTACCCATGAGATTTAGCCTTTCCAGCTCGGCGCTCAGCAGCCGCCTGCTCTCCCTCTCGAGAGTCATCAACAATAAGAACTCGTTGCCCATCCTCAGTTGCTTCCTCTTCCAGGTGAAGGACAATGTGCTGACCATCACCGCCTCCGACAGCGAGAACGTGATGAAGACGACGATCGAACTGACGGAGCATGACGACGATGGCGAGTTTGCCGTGCAGAGCCAAACTATCCTCGACGCGGTCAAGGAGCTGCCCGAGCAGCCGCTCACGCTCAATGTCAACCTCGACGAGCACGTCATCTATCTCACCTATCAGAACGGTTCGTACCACTTCCCCGTGCAGAGTGCCGAGGAGTATCCGCGCGAGCAGGAGATGGGTGAGGACGCCTCGAAGTTTGCCCTCGACGCCCAGGTGCTCTCCAGCGCCATCAGCCGATCTCTTTTCGCTGCGGCGCAGGATGAGCTTCGCCCCGTGATGAACGGCATCTACTTCGACCTGAAGTCCGACTGCCTCTCGATCGTGGCCACCGACGGCCACAAGCTCGTGCGCAACAACATCCTCTCTCTCCAGTCTGAGACGCCTGCCTCCTTCATCCTCCCCAGGAAGCCGGCCACGCTCCTCAAGGGCGTCCTGCCGCAGACGGAGGGCGAAGTCACCATCGAGTTCGACAGCAAGCAGGCCACCATCCGCTTTGCCGAGGGCTACCTGGCTTGCCGCCTCATCGAGGGACGCTACCCCAACTACAACGGCGTCATCCCGCAGACCAATCCCAACGTGGTCACCATCGACCGCAAGAGCTTCGTCGGCGCAATCCGCCGCGTGCTCCCGTTCTCCAGCAACTCCTCGCAGCTGGTCTGCTTCCACTTCGAGAATGGCAACCTGGAGCTGCGTGCCGAGGACATCGACTTCGCCACCAATGCCGTGGAGAACGTGGTCTGCTCCTATAGTGGTACGCCCATCTCCATCGGTTTCAAGGGATCAAGCATGCTGGAGGTGGTCAACAACCTGGAGAGTGGCGACATCACCATCCAGCTGGCAGACCCCTCACGCCCGGGTATCATCATCCCCGTCGATCAGCCGGAGAACCAGGAGGTGCTGATGCTGATCATGCCGATGCTGCTCAACGATTAGTCTGCAAGCAAGCACAGACGATTAGTTTGCAAGCAAGTACGGACGATCAGATTACGAAAAGTATAGAACCACATGCTGACGGCCATGGCCTGTCGGGACGCCAAGAGGCGGACTCCGTCGGGCGATGGCCCGTCTGATTGGAATATAACACAGAAAAAAGAATGGAACTCAACCTCAAGCGTCCGCTCATCGTCTTCGACCTGGAGACGACGGGCCTGGACCTGGTCAACGACCGCATCATTCAGATCTCTTATATCAAGGTCTTCCCCGACGGCAAGGAGGACCGGGAAAACCTCTTCGTCAACCCGCAGAAGCCGATACCGCAGGAGGTGCAGGTGCTCACCCACATCGCTCAGCCAGATGTCGAGGGAGCGCCCACGTTCAAGGAACTGGCCCCGCGACTGGCCGAGACTTTCCGGGGCTGCGACTTTTGTGGTTTCAACTCCAATAAGTTTGACGTGCCAATGCTCTCCGAGGAGTTTTCGCGCGCCCAGGTGCCTTTCGATTTCTCCGAAAGCCTGCTCGTAGATGCGCAGAATATCTTCCACAAGATGGAGCGCCGCAACCTCGCAGCAGCCTACAAGTTCTATACGGGCCACAAGATGGAGGACGACTTCCAGTCGCATCGTGCCGACCAGGACGCCGAGGCTACGCTTCGTGTGCTCAAGGGCCAGCTGGACATGTATGCTCCCGGGGTGCAGGATGAGGCCGACCGCGTGCTCAACAACGACATCAAGGAACTGGCCGAGTTTTCGAAGATGAACGATAATGTCGATTTTGCTGGCCGCATCATCTGGAAGGAGTTTACCGACGCCGAGGGCAAGGTTTGCCGACGCGAGGTGTTCAACTTTGGCCAGCATCGTGGCGAAGCCGTCGCCGACGTGGTGCGCAACGATCCGGGCTTCATCTCCTGGATGCTCTCCCGCGACTTCACCTACGATACGAAGAACGTGGTCAACCGCATTCGCCTGCGCGAGGCTTACAAAAACAAGTAGAGCGAATAGGGTGGAAGTGGCTGCGTGTCAACCACTTCGCCCTGTCGGTCTCAGCTGAAGGTTCAACACAAGGTTCTGTATCAAGGCTCAACACAAGGTTCAGTATAAGGTTCAATAGAAGTTCAATCTAAACATACCTGCTCAAAATTGGCAAATCCTCAACATCCATCCCCGACCCATCCTGCCGCGGGCCCATCGCCCCTGTCGGGTAAGCATATTGTCCTGGGCATCACGGGCAGCATCGCCGCCTACAAGTCGTGCCTCATCATCCGAGCCCTCGTCAAGAGAGGGGCGGAGGTGCAAGTGGTCATCACGCCTGCTGGCAAGGAGTTTATCACGCCCATCACGCTTTCGGCCCTCAGTCGCCATCCGGTCATCAGCGACTTCTTCTCCCAGCGCGACGGCACCTGGCACTCTCATGTCGATCTGGGGCTTTGGGCCGACGCCATGCTGATCGCCCCCTGCACCGCCAGTTCGCTGGGCAAGATGGCTCATGGGGTGGCCGACAACATGCTTGTGACGACCTATCTGTCGATGAAGGCACCCGTTTTCATCGCCCCTGCCATGGACTTGGATATGTACCAGCACCCATCCACGCAGGCCAACATCAATACGCTCAAGGGCTACGGCAATCGCTTTGTCGAACCCACGAGTGGTTTCCTGGCCTCGGGCCTGGAGGGCAAGGGCCGTATGCAGGAGCCCGATCTGATTGTGGAGGAGATGGAGCGCTTCTTTGCAAATCCTTTGAAGGATACGACGCAGGAGGGCGCGCAGGGTCAGGAGAAAATGACGCAAGAGGATATCCTGGACCAGGAGGAAACGACGCAGAAGGGGGCACAGGACCAAGAGAAAATGACTCAGGAGGCCGCACAGAAGGAGAAAATGCTTCCCTTGGCGGGCAAGCGCATTCTGATCACGGCTGGTCCCACCTACGAGCGGATCGACCCCGTGCGCTTCATCGGCAATTTCTCCAGCGGCAAGATGGGATTCTCCATCGCCGAGGAGTGCAGAAGGCGTGGCGCCGAAGTTACCCTGGTGGCGGGCCCGACGGCCCTGCAATGCGATGCGGCCATCCGAAGGGTCAATGTCGAGAGCGCGCAGGAGATGTACGAGGCCTGCCTGCCAGCCTTTGACACGGCAGACGCTGCCATCCTCAGTGCGGCCGTGGCCGACTTCACGCCGGAACAGAAGGCGGAGAGCAAGATCAAACGGGAGGCCGACGACCTCGTCCTGCGCTTGCGTCCGACCCACGACATAGCCAAGACTTTGGGCCAGCGCAAACGTCCGGGCCAGCGCCTCGTCTGCTTTGCCCTCGAAACCAACGACGAGGAGGCCAACGCACGCGGCAAGTTGGAGCGCAAGAACGCCGACTTTGTCGTGCTCAACTCCACGCGCATTCCCGGGACGACGTTCAACGCGGACGACAACCAAATAGCCGTCGTCACACGCGAGGGCGTCCGGTCCTATCCGAAGAAGAGCAAGCAGGAAGTGGCCTCCGACATCATCGACGTGCTCCAGGGGCTTCTCGCCGACACGACAACCCTCAGATAAGAAAAGGATCATGAAAAGAATCATATTGGCAACGGTCTGCCTCCTCGGCCTCTCCCTCGTACTGAGGCCGACGCCAGTCCACGCCCAGGAACTCCAAGCGAAAATCACCATCAACCACAACCAGGTGCAGGGTACGGACGCCTCCATCTTCGAGAACCTCCAGCAGACGCTGGAGCAGTTTGTCAACGAGAAGCAATGGACCAACCTCCAGTTTCAGCGCAACGAGCGGATCGTCTGCAACTTCAACATCACCGTGAAGAAGTATGACCAGTCCTCCAACCTCTTCACCTGTTCGGCCCTCATCCAGGCCAACCGTCCCGTCTATGGGGCTTCCTACAGTTCGACGCTCTTCAACACCCAGGACAACGACTTCAACTTCGAGTTTGCGCAGTTTGACCAGATCGAGTTCAACGAGGAGACGGTTGACAACCAGCTCACGGCCCTCATGGCCTACTACGCCTACCTCATCATCGGCATGGACCTCGACTCCTTCTCACCGATGGGAGGCGAGGACGTGCTCCAGCGCTGCCTGAACCTGGCCAACAACGCGCAGAACCTCAATTTCACGGGCTGGAAGGCTTTTGACAGCGACCGCAACCGCTTTGCCATCATCAACGACTACCTCGATGGCGGTCTCAAGCCCTTCCGGCAGTTGCAGTACGACTACTATCGGCTGGGACTCGACGAGATGTCCAACAACGTGGAGCGAGGCCGCACCAATGTCACTACCGCCCTCGAAACCAATCTCAAGAAGGCTCACGAGGACAAGCCGATGAGTCTGCTGCCACAGATCTGGACGGACTACAAGAAGGACGAACTGGCCAATATCTATAAGGGCAAGGGCACGCAGAAGGAGAAGGAGTCGGTCTATGAGATTTTGTTTGCCATCAACGCGTCGCAGAATGCGACATGGGAGAAGATCAAGCAGTAGAATGCGACATGGGAGAAGAACAAGCAGTAGGATGCGACATGGGCAAAGATCAAGCAGTAAGCCCGCTTGTGGGGCTGCTTGGGTTGCCTCTCTCCGTACAATGATTTATCCATAAGCAATGCTGAAACATTTATATATCAAGAATTTCACGCTGATTGACCAGCTGGACATCGACTTCCACCCTGGTTTCTCCGTCATCACGGGCGAGACGGGAGCGGGCAAGTCCATTATCCTCGGGGCCATTGGCCTCTTGCTGGGCAACCGGGCCGACAGCAAACTGGTCAAGCGTCCGCAGGGCGACGACGGGCGGACGGTGAAGTGTACGATAGAGGCCCATTTCGACCTCAGCCGCTACGACTTTGCGCCGTTCTTCGAGGAAAACGACCTCGACTTCGACCCCGACGACACCATCATCCGCCGCGAACTGACCAGCACGGGCAAGTCGCGCTCCTTCATCAACGACATGCCCGTTTCGCAGCAGTTGATGCGCCAGTTGGGCGAACAGCTCATCGATATCCACTCGCAGCATCAGAACCTGCTTCTCCAGAAGGACGACTTCCAGTTGAACGTCGTCGATATCATCGCCGACAACGGCCAGGAACGGGCAGCCTTCTCTGAGGCTTTCACCCGCTATCGCGAGGCTGAGCAGCGGTTGCGCAGTCTTGAGAAGCAGATCGAGGCGAGTGAGCAGAACCGCGATTTCCTCCAGTTTCAATACAACGAGCTCTCCGCCGCCCAGTTGGTGGAGGGAGAGCAAGAGCAACTAGAGCAGGAAGGGGAGACGCTCAACCATGCTGGCGACATCAAGACAGCCATCTATACTGCCGACAACCTTCTCTCCGGCGACGACCGGGGCGCCGTGATGCAGGTCCGCATGGCCGCACAGCAGTTGCAGTCCATCGCCAGCGTCTATCCGAAGACGCAGGAACTCGCCAACCGCCTCGACTCCGTACACATCGAACTCGACGATATCGCCCACGAGGTGGCAGCCGACATGGAGTCCATCGACTTCGACCCCTCGCGCCAGGATGCCATCATCGCGCGCCTCGATCAGATCTACTCCTTGCAGCAGAAGTATCGTGTCAACACCGTGGCCGAGCTCCTTCAGTTGCAGGCCTTGATCCAGCAGCAGCTGGAGTCTATCGAGAATGCCGACGGCGACTTGGCCCTCCTGCGCCAGGAGGTGGCCGATCAGGAGAAGCTATGCCGGGAGAAGGCTCAGCAGCTTACGTTATCGCGCACGGCCTCGGCTCGCAAGGTGGAGGCCGAGATGCACGCGCGCCTCGTCCCGCTGGGCATTCCCAACGTGCGTTTCGAGGTGGAGGTCAAGCCGGCTCCGCTCTCTGCCAGTGGCGCCGACCATGTCATCTTCCTCTTCTCCGCCAACCGTGGCACGCCATTGCAGCCCGTCTCCCAAGTGGCTTCGGGTGGCGAGATCGCACGTGTGATGCTCTCGCTCAAGGCGATGATCAGCGGCACAATCAAGTTGCCCACCATCATCTTCGACGAGATCGACACCGGCGTTTCGGGCAAGATAGCCGAGAAGATGGCCATGATCATGGAAGAGATGGGGGCAGGAGGACGCCAGGTGATCTCCATCACCCACCTGCCGCAGATTGCCTCACGAGGTCTCCACCACTACAAAGTGGAGAAGACCGACACGCCCGAAGGCACGGAGAGCCACATGAGGCAACTCTCGGCCGACGAGCGGGTAGGGGAGATCGCCATGATGCTCTCGGGCGAGAACGTCACCGAGGCTGCGCTGGAGAACGCCAGGGCTCTTTTGTCCACACATTGATCGCGTCCACACATTGATATGATGCTCACGCGTTGATATGATGTTCATGCATCAATATAATGTTCAAACATTGTTCGTGTCCACGCGCTAATGATATATGTTCACGCGTTCCATAATATAAATATATTGCGTAGAAGATGACGCTGCCGCAGTCTCTGTCCTCCTTGCGGAGGGGCGAAATGCGCAGATAGGAAATAAGAAACAGAAAGAACAAAAACTGATGAGAAAGAATAGTTTGATCGGCTGCCTCCTGCTCTGGGCTTCCATGGCCATGGCGCAGCCAGCAGCTGTAAAGAATGTAGTCAACAGCACGTTGACCCTCACCACCTACACCGCCGATGGCACGCAGCGAGGCGTGGTCCCCGCCGTCTTCATTGGCTCCGATGGCGTGGCCGTTTCGGCCTGGAAACCCTTCGAGGGCACCGACTCCGTAGGCGTGAAGGACTATAGCGGGGCGGCCTGTGCTTTCCAGGCGCTTTTGGGAGCCGATGATATTTACGACTTGACGAAATTTAGCGTTTCCGCCGCCAAGGTGCAGCCCCTTTCCCTGGGCAAGGCCGCTGCCGGCGAAGAAGTCTGGGTAGTGCCTCCCAAGCAACTGGGCGCTCCCGTCAAGGGCAAGGTGAAGGTCGCCGACCACTTCAACACCTCCTACAACTATTATCAGCTCTACGTCGGCGGAGCCTCCGAGAAACTCAATGGCGCAGCCGTCGTCAATATCAAGGGCGAGCTGATCGGCCTCTTCTCCCAGTCGGGTAAGCAGCAGAGTGCCACGGACGCCGCCTATGCGCGCGACTTCGTGGTGACGGGACTCTCCCAAAACAACCCCGTGATGCGCCGGGCCCGTCTCCGCATTGCCCTGCCCGAGAGCGAGCGCGAGGCCGTGGTGGCCCTGCTTCTCTCCAATTCCCAGAAGCCCTCCGACCATGCCGCCACCATCCGCGAGTTTATCCGCAAGTTTCCGCATCTCACCGATGGCTACTACGCCATGACCATGCTCGCCCTGGGCAAGGGAGACAACGCCGAGGCCGACCGGATGCTCCAGGAGTCGGTGGCTCAGGCGAGCAAGAAGGGAGAGGCCCACTTCAACTATGCCAACGTGATCTATCTCGTACTGACCGGCCAGCAGTCCATCCAGGGCGACGCTCCGGTCACATGGACCCTCGACAAGGCGCTCTCCGAGGTGCAGCAGGCCAATGCCGCCGACCCACAGTTTATCTACCAGCACCTGATGGCACAGATCATCTACGCCCAGGCCCACTATGCCGACGCCCTCACCCTCTTCGAGAGCCTCGCCCGGATGGAGCCACGACTGCCTGAGACCTATCTGGAGATGGCGCAGTGTAAGGAGCAACTGGGTGCTGACAACGCCGAAGTGCTCGCCCTTCTGGAGAAGAGCGTGGAGGTCTGCGACACACCCTACACCGCCACTTCTGCACCCTATTTCTATGCCCGTGGCCTGCAATATGCCAAGATGGGCGAATACCGCAAGGCGATGGTTGACCTGCTGCGCTACGAGTATTTCAACCAGGGACGCCTCGGTGCCGACTTCTACTACCAGCGGGAGCAGATCGAACTCCAGGGCAAACTCTACCAACAGGCCCTGGGCGACATCCTCACCGCCTGCCGACTCGCTCCCGAAGAGGTGGAGTATCATGCCGAGGCGGGCAGCCTCTACCTCCGCGTCAACCGTCCGCAGGATGCTGCCGAAGCCGCCAAATACTGCATCAAGATCAATCCCGACTACGCTGATGGCTACCTGATACTCGGCATTGCGCAAACGCAACTCGACCAAAAGGCCGACGGCATAGCCAATATCGAGAAGGCCAAGGCAATGGGCAACACCCAGGCCGACAGTTTTCTGAAGAAACTCAAGTGACGGGGCTCACGACGCACGCAGCCCCGTCCTATAAGCGTTCTATAAGTGGTCCTATAAGTGTCTATAAGTGCCTTGTAAGTGTCCTATAAGCGTCTTGCAAGCGTTCTAAAAACGTCTTATAAGCGTTCTAAAACTCAAAAGGTTGTTTATGTCATTGCGACACAAACAACCTTTTGTCTTTCTTTCTCTCTCTCATGATTTCTACCAATTCGCAAGGCGACCGATCATCTGCAGGCGATTGGCCCCGTGTTGCGGTTGCAAAACCTAAACGTTATTTTGTTATTATGTTATTATGGCGTTTTTCTGCTGAACCCAAAAGAGCTGGACCGTCGTCTTCCACGGAGAGCAACTGCTCCAGGCGGTGGATGATGATGGTCTGTCGGGCAAGCGCCACCAAGCCCTGGGTTTCGAGGCCATGAAGGGATCGCGAGACATTGAGGCGCGACTCGCCGATGGCAGATCCCAGGTCTGTCAAGCGGATGGAGAGCGTCTTGGGGCCAGCAGGCCGGAGACTGCGGTGGGCCACGAAGGTGGCGATCTTGCGGGGAATGGTCGTGGGCGGCGTGCGCCAGAAAGCCGACCCTGCCCGCTGGGCAGAAGTGCTGATCGTGTTGAGGACGTTTAGTTCGAAGACGAGGCTCTGCGCACAGAGTCGCAGCACGTCGTCCTTCTGCAGTCGCAGGACGTTGCAAGGAGTGGTGGCCCGGTAGCCTCGTGCCAGGTGTTGCCGGAGTCCGAAGATCCGTTCCGGTTCGATGGCACAAGGTGCGTCGATCAGCTCCCGCAGACTGTAACTGTGGTCCGCGCTGATGGCCTCAGCCTCCACACTGCCCGTCATGACCAGCGTGAGCGTGGCGCAGCGATCGTTCTCCCGCGCTATCCACGCTCCCTCGTCATACTTCTGGAAGTCGAAGCGGATCTTGCTTGCCATGGCCTCCAGTTCGTCGCGGTCAATGCCCTGGAAGAACGGCAGCCGCAGCAGTTTGGTATAGATCGTCATGGCCTCGGGTGCCTATTTGCGCTCGTCGAGTCCCTCGCTCTTCCAGACGCTCAGTCCTCCCTGCGCGTTCTGATAGATGAAGTAAGCCTTCAGTTGCTTTTTCCGCTCCAGCACATGGCGCGCCTTGTCGAGGCCCATGACCATGAAGGAAGTGGCGTAGGCGTCGGCCTCGGCACAGGTAGGAGCCAGCACCGTGGCCGAGAGGAGGCTATGCTGCACGGGGCGTCCCGTCTTAGGATCGATGGTATGGGCGTATTTGCGTCCGCCCTTGTAGTAGAAGTTGCGGTAGTTGCCCGACGTAGCCATGGCCTGGTTTGTGACGTTGAGCACCGTCTCCAGTTCCTGGGCGTCGTTGTCGGGATCGTCCACGGGCTTGCTCACGCCGATGCGCCATGGCAGGCGCTTCTCGCTATTGCCCTTCGCATAGACCTCGCCACCGATCTCCACCATGAAGTTGGCCACGTCGTGGGACATGAGCAGGCGCGCCACGCGGTCCGTGCCGTAGCCCTTGGCGATGGCGCTGAAGTCGAGCATCATCCGCGGCCGCTGGAAGCGCACATACTGACTTCCCTTCGCCCCGGCCAGGCTGACGTGCTCCATGCCGACCAGTCTTCTGAGGCTGTCTATCTGATGGTTGTTGGGCATCTGCTGGTTTTTGAATCCGAAGCCCCACGCGTTGACCAGCGGAGCCACGGTGATGTCGAAGGCGCCGTCGCTCTCCTCGTTGACCTGCTGCGCCAGTTGATAGACCTCCAGAAAGTCGTCGCTGAGCGTGGGCCGCTTGCCCTCGTTGATGAGGGCGACAGTCGATTGCGGGTTGAACATCGAGAACTCCTGGTCAACGGCCTTCAGTGTCTCCTCTATCTCCTTCTTCAGATTGTCATCGCTCTGGTAGGTGATATGATAGGTCGTGCCAAAGATGCGTCCCTCGTCGTGCTGGTAGGGCACGGACTTCTGTCGTCCCACGATGACCACCGTGCCGATGATAAGGAAGGCAAGGAAGGGCAGTTGCCAAAGCAGTTTTTTCTTTTTCATAACTCAAAACTAAGGTTGAACGTAGCTCCGATTCGGCTGCTGCCATTGCGTCCGAATCCCGGAATATAATAAGGTTCTCCGACCGTGCCGTGGCTTTGGCTCAGCCGTGCGCGATATCTCACCATCCACCCCATGTGGACGAAGCGCCATATTGTCACGTCGATGCCGCCGCAGACCTCCGCCCAGCAAGCCTTCGCCTTGACATCCGTGGCGCTATAGGAGGCCGTTCCGCCCCAGACGGGGTCGGGGACGGGCGCAGAGGTCGTCACGTCGTAGTGGAAGGAGGTGTAGGCCAGTCGCGCGCCAGCATAGAGCCTGTAGAGGTCGTGCTTGTTGCGCAGCAGGTTGAAGTCGCAGCCCACGCGGCCATAGGGCGCACGGGTCTTGTAGCGCACGGAGGTCGTCACGTCGTCGGCGTCGGCCTCGCCAATGCCCAGTTCGACCACGGGGAAATAGCGTCCCCGGAGGTTCAGGCGCAAGGAGGCCTCATACTGTCCGTAGTCGCTCAGGACGCGCTGTCCCGCCCCCAGCAAGTCCACCCCCACACTCACGCCCTCGAAGAGGCGGATGGAGTCGGCGGATGCTGTCTCCCGTGCCTGCTGCGCCCCCGCCTGGCAGGGAGCGAGGAGGCTAACGGCGAGGATGGAAATAGATAAGCAGATTCTCTTTCTCATCGTAGTCTATGTTAGGATGGGCAATGACAATGGAGTCGATGGCGTGGTGGGTGGTCGTGACCTCCGTGAGCGTATGGAAGAAGCGGGCAGGGCAGTCCACCGACTCGAAATGGGGGTCGTTGGTCTTGAAGACCGTGACCGTGTCCGTGCGCGTCGTCCCCAGCGTGTCGGTCAACTGGAAGACCAGCTGGTCGCGGTCGGCGCCATAGCTCATGGGGATCGTGAAGGCCTGAGGCTGCACCAGCCGGTTGACGAGCACGCTGTCGCTGCTGCCGGGTCTCACGGCGAGGATGGTCAGCGTGTCGTGGACCGTGTCGCCGCGCAGGGCGTAGCGACACCCCACGGCCGTGGTCATCGCACAGTCGATGCTTGCGCAGGCTGCCATCAGCAGGATCGGAGCCGCCACCAGGGCTGCTGGCACGAGGCGGCGGAGAAAAGTTCGCTTATAGTGCATCGAGAGGGAGGATCAGTTGAGTTCCTTTTCTATCTGATAGTCGTTGCGGCGCGGGTTGGACCGGCTGATCAGGTCGCCGATGAAGCCGGCCAGGAAGAGCTGTGTGCCGAGCAGGATGGCGGCGATGGCGATGAAGAACGACGCGTGGTCGGAGAGCAGGTCGCCATAGTTGCCGATATAGAGATTGTAGATCTTGCCACCCAGGAGCCACATCAGGGCCACGAAACCGACGAAGAAAACCAGCGAGCCGAGAAATCCGAAGACGTGCATGGGTTTCTTGCCGAAGGTGCTGAGAAACCAGAGCGTGAGCAGGTCGAGATAGCCGTTGACGAAGCGGTTGAGCCCCATAAACTTCGACGTGCCAAACTTGCGGGCCTGGTGGTGGACCACCTTCTCGCCGATCTTGTCGAAGCCGGCCTCCTTGGCCAGGTAGGGAATGTAGCGGTGCATCTCGCCATAGACCTCAATGTTCTTGACCACCTCCTGTCGGTAGGCCTTCAGTCCGCAGTTGAAGTCGTGGAGGTTGGGGATGCCGCTGACCTTGCGCGCCGTGGCGTTGAAGAGTTTGGTGGGAATGGTCTTCGACAGGGGGTCGTAGCGCTTCTGCTTCCAGCCCGAGACGAGGTCGTAGCCCTCCTCGGTGATCATCTTGAAGAGGGCCGGTATCTCGTCGGGAGAGTCCTGGAGGTCGGCGTCCATCGTGATGACGACGCTGCCCTGCGCCTTCTGGAAACCGCAGTGGAGGGCCGGGCTCTTGCCGTAGTTGCGGCGAAACTTGATGCCCTTGACGCAGGGGTCCTGCTCGCGGAGCGTCTCCACCACCTTCCAGGACTGGTCGGTGGAACCGTCGTTGACAAAGATAATCTCATAGGAGAAGCGGTTGGCCTCCATCACGCGCTTGATCCAGGCGTGGAGTTCGGGCAGGCTTTCCTCTTCATTATAGAGGGGTACGATGACTGAAATGTCTAACATCTTGCTATTTTTATTATATCGATTTTTTCTTTCGTTGTTCACAATATTCTATCTTATCCCCGTTTGGCCAGGGGCGCCATGATTGCGCTCAGCAGCATGCCACCCATGGCCAGCGTGACGAAACTGTTGCAGGCCATGGCGAAGGCTGGGATGGCGCGCAACTGCTCCATATACTGATCCATCGTCATGCCGAGGCTCTTGACGATCATCTCCGTCTGCTGCTGGTCGGCCATGACGATACGCTCCACCACGCCTGCCATCAAACCGTTGTCGGCCAGCGCGAGGTAGAGATACTGGAGCAGGGAGAAGAAGAGGGCCGCATTGGTCGTCGTACGGAGGACGTAGAGCAGGGCCCTTTTGGCGCTAATGGTGCCGCCCAGTCCCTCGTCGCGAAACTTGCAGAGGCGACGGTAGATGAAGATCGGGGTGAGGAGCACGATCAGCGGGCATAGCGAGGTGAGGCCCATCCAGGCCCACGACCCCGTCGCCGTCAGCGATAAGGCCAGGAAGCAGGCGAAGCTCCCGAGCAGCAGGATGGAGGCGTAAAAGCCGTCGTAGCGTGCGTAGAGGCGCAGTTGTCGAATGTCGTTGTAGTCCATTTTCTCAATTTTAGTGCAAATTTACGCTTTTCTTTTCAAACGGGGGCTTCCTCAAACTGAATTCTTACGTTCTTGTAGCCCATGAGGTGAAAAAGGCGGGTCAGTTCCCCTCTCGCGCGGTCCTCGGCGCGCTGCAGGTTGGCTCGGGTCAGGCAGCGGGCCGTCATCATCTGCTGGGCGCGTCGGTAGAGGGCCTCGCGCGCGTCGGCCTCCCAGCGTCCCTTCTCATAGAAAGGCCGCGTGCGTGCCTCGTCGATAAAATGGCGGTCGAGCAGCCCTACTGGCGGGAGCGTGGCCACCAGTACGGTGTCGCCCTCCATGCGGATGGCGTGGTCGTCGAGGTGGCTCATGTCGAGGCCGAGGCGCAGCGTGCCGTAATAGATGCGGGCCAGGCCGTCGTCGCTGAAGAAGCCTTCGCGCACGGTATCGACATACTCCTCGTCGTGGATCGTGAGAAACTCCCACTGGCCGATGGACTTGATGGAGGCGATGGTGGCGGGCGTGACCTCCACGTGGTCGCTCTTCTCTTCTACGACGGCGGTCCCCTCACATTTCGAGAGGATCACGGCCACGGCCACCAGGGCCACGGCGAGGGCGGCGAGGATGGCAACCAGGCGGCTACTGATGATGCTTTGTTTTCTCATGGCCTTTTCTCCTGTGTGATGGTGGTGATCATGCGGCGCAGGTCGTCGCCCGTAAACTCCTTGCGGAAGGTGATCGTGATGTCCTCCTCCTTGTAGCCCATCTGGGTGAGCAGGGGCACGAGGATGCGCGCAGCGCTGGCACGGGCGTTCTCGATGATGCCCGACTGCGGGAGGCTGGCGATGATGCTGTCGCGGCCCTGGCGCTCAAAGGAGGAGCGCTCGGCGTCGGTGAAGTTGCGGCCCAGGAAGCGCACAAACTGGCGGGTCTGCTTGTGGTCCACCTTGGTGGCGGTGAGCTCTACGCGAGGGTCGGGGAGGATCACGGTCAGCCGGTTGCCCTCCTGGCGGATGTTGCGTTCCGTGAGGTCGGCCATATCGACGTAGCCCTTCACCGTGGCGTCGATGGGGATGGCAATGTGGCGCGAACTCAAAGGCACGCCGACGCGCAGGCCGTCCAGCAGCCCGCGACCCCGAAACTGGGTCGTGTCGCTATGGGTGACGATCGTGCGGATCTGGTATTCCGTCGTGTAGAGGCGGGAGCACGCTTGCAGCTGCGTGATCATCGGGATGGTGTCCTCCGAGGGCATCTCTGAGGCCTCCCTGCCGTCGCTGCCACACGAGCAGGCCAGCGCCAGGAGACCGAAAAGGACTACGATGGGCATTTTCTTCATCTGCTATCAGTCTGTACCACTATTAATAATGTGTATGCAAAGTTACGAAAAAGGATTGAGCCAAGAGGGCAAAGGGTCGATTTTCGGGATTTTTTTTGGTGATTTAGGGCTTTTTGATTACTTTTGTGCGCTGAAAAGAATGGAACACATGAGGAAACTGATCCCATTCCTTCTGGCGGGAGGCATCGTGCTGTGTGCGGCTTCCTGCAAGGAGGAGAAAAAAACGGAGGATATCATTACCCGGATTCCGCCGAAGAAAGTAGTCAAGAAGGGTACTGGCAAGATGAGCGACTTCACCTACGAGAAGCAGGTGGAGGCCTTTGGGGAGACGCTCGACATCTCCATCCGCCGCTATGCCGACACCACGCTTCAGCAGGCGAAGGACGAGAGCGGGCGCACCTACTACGACAACAAGGTGCAGCTCGTCATCAAGCGCAACGACGGCTCGGTCTTTGTCGATCGCACCTTCGCCAAGACCGACTTCTCAGAGTTTACCAACAACGACTACGGCCGCCACGGCGCGCTCTTAGGATTCATGTTCGACACCGTGGAGGGCGGCCGGCTGAAGTTTGGCGCCAGCGTCGGCTCTCCCGACCCCACCAGCGACGAGTTTATCCCCATCGAGGTCCTGATAGACCGACAGGGGAAAATCTCTTTCCAGAATGCCACCAGCCTCGACTCGGGCAACGGCGAGGAGAAGTCCAAGGCACAGAGCGAGCTGGAGGCTGCCGAGGCCGAGGGCATGTGATTCTGACCTGTCATCAAGGCGTATTTATTTTTTAGTGTATTTATTTCTTAAAAGAAGTATAAAATAACTTAATACACGGGGGTAAATTTCTACTCCTGTGTTTTTTTTGTATTTTTGCACCCGACATTTCGCATTAGCAGACGATAATTGTGAAACCAGTAATAACAATCTAACATTAGACGATGATGAAAAAACTTATGTTTCTTGCAGCCCTGGCACTGTCCACGACGGGTGCCTTCGCACAAAGCAGAGTGAAAACTACCACCATTCAACCGAAGATTGGTCTCAACATCTCCACCGTAGGAGATTTGGACTGGAAAGCAGGTTGCGCGCTCGGCTTTGAGCTGCAGCACCAGATCAACCGCAAGACCGCCATTGCGGGTGCGCTGCTCTATTCCTTCCAAGGAGGTAAAGACGACGATTGGACCTGGAATCCGGGTTATATCAACATTCCCATCACGCTCAACTACTACGTGGCCAAGAACTTTGCGCTCAAGGCCGGTATCCAGCCGGGCTTCATGGTGAACAAGGACGACGCCCGCCATGTCAACACGTTCGACTTTGCCATCCCCGTGGGTATGTCCTACGAGTTTGACAACTTCGTGATCGACGGACGCTACAATATCGGCGTCACCAAGGTGCCCAAGCACGGCGACGGCTATACCAATGTGGTGCAGCTGACCCTCGGCTACAAGTTTAAGCTGTAGCCCCCAGGAGGCCCAATCCTTCCGCCACCGCGTCTGTCGTACCGCCGAAGGATTGGGCCTTTTTTCTTTCCTCTTTTCTTTCCTTTTTCCTTACCTCCTTACTTTTTCTCGCCTTTTTTTCCTTTCTTTCCTTGCTTTTTCTTTCTTGCTTTTTGGGGGCGCATCATTTATTTTTCCCATCCGCCCTTGTTCTCGATTTTTTTTCATACCTTTGCCCATCATGACCAAAGCCAACGGACAGATGAGTAAAGAAATCTACCTCGCAGGAGGTTGCTTTTGGGGAGCGGAGCACTTCCTCAAGCAGATAGAGGGCGTGGAGGCCACGGAGGTCGGCTACGCCAACGGCCACACAGACCGCCCCACCTATGAGGAGGTCTGCACCGACAAGACCGGATTTGCCGAGACGGTCCGCGTTGTCTATGATCCCGCGAGGGTCGGACTCGCCTTTCTCCTCGACCTCTACTTCAAGGCCATCGACCCCACCAGCGTCAACCAGCAAGGGGGCGACCGGGGCACACAGTATCGCACGGGCATCTACTACGTCGATGAGGCCGACTCAGCCACCATCGACCAAGTCCTGGCCGACCAGCAGCAGGCCGTGGGCGAGCCCCTCGCCGTGGAGCATCTCCCTCTGCGCAATTTCTATCCCGCCGAGGACTACCACCAGGACTACCTGGAGAAGAACCCCGCGGGCTACTGCCATCTGCCTGTCGCCCTCTTCGAGTTGGCGCGCAAGGCCAAGCCCGTCCCCTCCGACCACTAACGCAATACAAAAAGCCATCAACAACAAGTTAAGATATGAAGAGACTGATCTTTTCCCTCCTCTTGGTCTGCGCCGCCATCGTAGTGGGCCACGCCCAGACCCCGCTGAAGAAAGTGTATGACGAGACCATCAACCCGATGGAGCAGATAGACCGCGCGCTGGCCACGGCGAGAAGCAGCCAGCAGCCCAAGTTGGTCATCTGCCAGGTGGGTGGCAACTGGTGTCCGTGGTGCCTGCGCTTTGCCGACTTCGCCGCCACCGACCCCGACATTGCCAAGGTCATCGACGACCATTTCCTCCTCATCCACGTCAACTACCATCCGCGCAAGGCCCAGGACGCGAGCGCCGAGGCCCTGATGAGCCGCCTGGGCCATCCGCAGCGCTTCGGCTTCCCCGTCTTCGTAGTGCTCGACGGCGAGGGCCGCGTGGTCCACATCCAGGACTCCAGTTTTCTCGAAGAGGGCAAGGGGTATAGCAAGGAGAAGGTGCTCCGCTTCCTCAACGCATGGACGCCCGAGGCTATCGGCATGAAGAAGGGATCATGATGCGAAAGATCTATATCCTTGACTTCGACGGCACGCTGGGCGACTCCCGCGGGCTGATCCTCCGGACGATGATGGACACCTTCGACGCCCTCGGCATAGACCGGCCCACGGAGGAGGCTTGCGTCAATACGATCGGGCTGCCGCTGGCCGACTGCTTCGTGGTGGCCGCAGGACTGAGCGCCGCGCAAGGGGAGCGTTGTGCCGAGGTCTATCGCAGGATCTTCCACGACAACAACGTGCCGGGATCGGTGCCTCCCTTCGAGGGCGTGGTCGAGACGATCCGCACGCTCCACCAGCAGGGCCATACCCTGGCCGTAGCCACCAGCCGCCGCCACGAGAGCCTGGACGAACTGCTGGCGGAGTTTGGCGTCACCGACCTCTTCTCGATGATCGTGGCTGCCGACGACGTGACCCATGCCAAACCCGACCCCGAGCCGGTCAACAAGATTCTGGAGACGCTCCAGTTCCAGCCGCAAGAGGCCCTGGTCGTGGGCGACGCGCCCTACGACATCCTCATGGGACGCAACGCCGGGGCAAGGACCTGCGCCGTCACCTACGGCAATGGGAAGCGCCAGGAGCTCCAGGCTGCCGGGGCGGACTATCTGATCGACCGCTTCGCCGACTTGCTGACCATCGAGTGGGACTGAGCGGGCCGGCACACCATACCAACAACCAAATCAACCATTAAATCCTATCAGTATGAAGAAAAGAGTCACCCCAGAGTGGATCCACGATCTCGCCCCCAACGAGGTCTTCGTCTTCGGCAGCAACCTCGGCGGAATGCACGGAGGCGGTGCGGCCCGGATTGCCTACCGCTGTTTCGGAGCCAAGATGGGAGTGGGCGTAGGCCTGCAGGGACAGAGCTACGCCATCCCGACGATGCAGGGAGGCCCGGAGACCATCCGACCCTACGTCGATGAGTTTATAGACTTTGCGCGCCAACATCCCGAGACGACCTTCCTCGTCACCCCCATCGGCTGCGGCATAGCCGGCTTCACCCCCGCCGACATCGCCCCGCTCTTCCAGGACGCGGTGGAGGTGGAGAACGTCTGGCTGCCCGAGAGTTTCTGGCATTTGCTGAGGACACAGGCATGAGATTCAACCTACAGTTCAATCTCTCGCTCAGCAAACTGTTTCTCATGATCAGAAGCGGGAGCCGCCGCATCATCCTGCGATACGACTTAGCAGCACGCCTGTCGCGGATCGTGCGGTGCGGCCTCCTGCGCCAACTGTTGAATAAATGGAAAACCAAGTGCTGCAAAAACAAAACATCATGAAAACGAATCGAGTGCTGCTCACTTTTCTGCTGGTGGTAATGGCCTTGTGTGCCCACGCCGGCGACAACAATTCCGCGCTTCGCAAGTCGATAGCGATGGCCAACGCCATGTGTCCCGTCTCCCTGGGAGCGATGGGCGAGATGACCTCCATGGTCTATGAAAAGGGCGACCTGATCATTTCCTACGCCCTCAACGAGGACGTGATCAGCGTCGAGACCCTCAAAAACAACAAGGAGATGGTGCGCCAAAATGCCACCACCATGGTCCGCAACGCTACGGGCGACCTCAAGACCACGTTCGACCTGCTGGCCAGCGAGGGCGCGGGACTGGTCATGAAGTATATCGGCAAGCAGTCGAAGGCGAAGTTTACGATACGCTTCACGGCGGAGGAGATACTGCGCGCCTCGATCGCTCCCGAGGAGGCGAGAGACCCTATGGCAGCGCTGAAAAGCCAAATAGAGGTGGGCAACGCCATGCTGCCGACCAAGATCGCCGACGGCATGGAGATGACCCGCGCCTATCTGGAGGACGGCTACCTGTTCTATGAGGTGACGGTGGACGAGGATCTCCTCTCGATCGCCAATATCAAGAGCAATCGACCCACCCTGAAAAAGAACATCTTGGCGGTCTTGAACAGTGACGACGTCTCCACGAAAGCCCTCAAAGACTTATGCAAAAGCGTGAACGTGGGCATCGCCTACAAATACGTCGGCAAGGACTCCCGCCAAACGGCGACCGTCAGGATCACGCCCGCGGAACTGTAAGTCTCCGCGCTGCTTCATCTATTAAAGAAACTTAAAATATCATTCCGATATTTGTTTCTTTCAAAAGAAAGCACTAATTTTGCAGCCCGTAAGCGAACATGGCTTCAACGCACATCGCAGCTTCTACAAAGGAAAGGTGCTCGAGTGGCTGAAGAGGCACGCCTGGAAAGCGTGTAACCGTCTAAAGCGGTTCGGGGGTTCGAATCCCCCTCTTTCCGCACTAATAGCTGGGAATTTACTAATTATATGTGCAACAAGTTATGTCGCTTTTTGTTGTTTGAAGTCGCTAAATGTTGCACAATACAGGCAAATGACAGGCAATGGCATCAGCAAAGATTTATCTCGATAAACGCTCCAAGAAGCAGGATGGAACGTACCCTCTAAAAATTACCATCAGCCACAAAGGAGCAACGGCCCGCATCTCGCTCGGCATCTCAGTCCGTTCAGACCAATGGAACGAGGCGGCGGGGAAGGTGTGCCAGCATCCAAACAAAGAATACCTCAACGCCTATCTGCTGCAATCTGTAGCGTTCCAGCGTAGAGCGATGGATTCCTAACAGACTGCACGCCTCCGTCACGCTATATCGGCCAGCGTCGGCGCATGTAGGTTCTATCGGCGTAATCATGTGTCGTTGAAGTTTTAAAGTTGTTTACTTACAGGCCGTACTCGGGGCATATACGCCCATCCGCTTCAAGAGCGAGGCGATACCCTGCGTAGTCCAACCGTACTTTTGCCCCAATGAAGCCATCACACGATAGGGGCGGACGTGTGGCTGGTTCTTCGTGATGCGCTGGTAGTCGCTTCGGATATGGCCGTGCAATACGGCACGCTTCCTCTCCGCCTCCGTGCGCAAATCCATTTTCATTTCTTCCTTCATTTTTTCGCTATTAAAAGTCTTTTATATCAATAATTCTAACTACATTTGCAACTCGTTATGCAACGTGTTGTGTAACACGCTTGCAAAGGTAAATACTTTTATTTAAAGCATAAACGATAATGTTTAATATTAACAATATTTAGCTTTAATCGGCGCGAGCCGACTTCAACAACTTAGAAAAAATGAATGGAAGTGAATTAAAAGCGCGTTTAAAACGCAGCGGGAAAACGATGACAGAAATAGGGGCTCTTTTGGGCATGTCGCCACAGGCCCTTAATCAAGTTTTTAGAGCAAAGGATGTCAAGAGTGGAATAATTGAAGACCTTTCCGAGTGTCTTGGCATACCCATATCGTATTTGTACGAAGAGCACGATGGAGACGCACACGGCAAAGCTGCTATTATTCACACTGGGAACAATACCAGCGTGCCAGCAGAATTTTCCGTACTGCTTGCGGCGAAGGACGCACAGATAAATCGGCTGCTCGGCATCATAGAAATTTTGTCGGATGGAAAGAACAAACAATAATATATTCACGGTGTGCGCCTTCGAACGTTACTTGCCCGTATTGACGGACGAAGAGCAATCACGCCTCGCTCGTGGCATCCTGCCCACGGCCTCAGAGCTGAAAGACTGGGCCGCTCGGCTGGAAGAGCACGACAATAGGCTGGGGGAAGTGTTTGGGCGTGCGTATCAAAAGCAAAAGCAATGGAGCAGGAAAAAGACAAAACAGTAGCCATCGTTGAACGGTTCTTCAAGGCAATACGCACTCTCATAGATGAGGGCGTGATCCGTGGCTTGCAGACCTTCACTCGCCGATATGAACTGAACCGCCGTAACGTTCAGCGGCTGGAGCGAGAGCCGCATAGTGGAATATTTCACGCTGGATGGCTGACGTACCTTGCCGAAGATTACAAGATTTCACCCCAATGGTTATTGACGGGCAAGGGCGAACTATTCTCTGCTGGATGGGACGCCGAAACGGTCAAAAAAGTGCAACCAACAGGCAAACGGAAACCAGCCACCAAGAAGAATATTGAAAGCCAGCAAGTTACGGCGTGAGTATTCACGACTGGAAAGCGTGTAACCGTCTAAAGCGGTTCGGGGGTTCGAATCCCCCTCTTTCCGCAGAAAAAGGAAGGTTTTAGACCTTCCTTTTTTTGCGTTTTACAAAGTCCTTGCCTCCTGTATCATCTCTTTCCCTCGATGCTCCAGCAGAATCTACGGCTCAGTACCGCTTTTGGTAGTTGAACGTTTTCTATATGCGCATCATTGCTACAGAAAGTATAGTGACTATTTGGATGAATCTGCGGAATGCTTTGTCCATATTTTTCCATCTATTTTATCTTCAATGTCCGCAGATATTCCTTCTGTTCGGGCGTGATTCTGTAGCTCTCGATCGCCTTCTGTATGGTCTTGTTGTGCGTCCATCGGGCCAGGCGCTTCTGCTCAATGTAGGGGAGGGTTGCGTCCCATTGCTTGGCCAGGGCGGTGGCGAAAAACCAGGCTACCATCATTTTTACGTAATACGCTTCGCTCCTTACAGATGCTGGGATTTCGAGATAGTCAGACTTAAAGTCTTTGTCTAAGTAGTGAGACATAAGTGTCTCTATGCCAAAGCGGCAAGTGAAAATGTGTGATGATTTACTCCAAGTCTTGACCTTCGCCAGCAGCTCCTCCTTGTGCTTGGCAAACACCTTCGGAGACATGATGTCACAAACCGCCCAGTTGTCCACGAAAGGCAGGAAATGGTCCGTCAGCCGGATGCATTCCTCGTAGTCCTTCACCTCGGAAACGAGGAGCCCGTGAAGCATGTTCTCATCGTAGTATTCATGAGGAAGCTGACGAAGGAATTCCTCGCACTCATTCTCTTTTGTAAATACTTTTGCAAACTTACGAAGCACGGGCACGCGAATGCCTATGAAGCTCTTCACAGGCACTCCCGGGGTCAGTTTGGCCTGGAAAGCAGCATACTGCTTGTCCTGCATGGCGAAGAGCCTTTCTTGAAGGGGTGTCATAGTTTTTATTGTTGTTTTAATTTATCATACTCCTCATCGCTCACAGCCTCCAGCCACTCGTTGAAGGTGTTCTCGCCAGGTATTTCCTCACCCTTCCATCTCTTCATTCACGTAGTCAACGGCACGGTTTATATAATCGACAAAGGGTTTGGTGGTCTTGAACAGTCCGGCCACACGCTGGGCAAGATGGTCCTCCAGCAGGAAGCCGTCGTCCACTTGGGCGGTCAGGCAGTAGGCCCTCATCCGCATCCAGTCGGCATAGGGCGCGCTGGGGTCGTATTCTCTTGGCACGCGCTTCAATGCTCCTTCCATGTCTGGAACAAACTGCGCGTCGGCTTTTCCCAAGATGCTTGTGCTGAAAGTTTCCCATTCGTCGCTAATGTCTTCACGCAATATCTTGACAGCCCTTTTGTCGTAGCAGTAGTTGCCCGAAGCCAGCATGTGGGCATGCGGATACTCCCGACTGTTGCCAGTTCCGATATGGAAATAATATCCTGCATGCATCGACTTCTTGCCCCCTTTTGCCAGGAAGGCGCCGAAATGGGTTTTGTATGGCGACTTGTCCTTGCTGAATCTTGTGTCGCGATAGATGCGATACGTGCAGTCTTTGATTGTCAGCGGGGCAATATCTTTGTCAAAGCGCCCGATTTCTGTAATGAGGCTTTCGCAGAAAGCATACCATTTCTTTAACACTTCCTGGTATCGGTCTTTATTTGCGTTAAACCATTCGCGATGGTTGTTGCTGTCCAAATCGCGTAGGAAGTCAAGTATTTCTTTCATGATGTGTGATTTTCCCTTTATTCCATTCTGCCATATTTCATTTCCACGCCCTCCTTGTCATACTGCTTGCGTTTGCCAGTTGGCGGCTCAGTAAGCGTGATGCGCACTACGGCCGTGCGCGACAGGGAACGGGCGACGCCCCGGTCGAAGGCGTCCATGTGTTGTGGAAGAAATCGCTTGCAGACCAGTCGGAGTCCATAAATCTTCTCTGCTTCGTCGGTCACGATTTCGGCCTTGCCGAATGCCAAGGCCGACTGGTATTGCAGGGTGAAACTGCCATCCTTCGGGCCAACCGTTGGCGCACAACGGGTTACGGCTGAAAGGCAGACCTCGGGATGAGCCTTGATGGCCTCCAGTTTCTTGCCTTCCAAGGCACCATGAAAGTACCAGTTCTCACCATCGTCGGAGGCGAGCGACAGAGGCAGACCGTAGGCCTTTCCGTCTTCGTCTATAAAACTCACCGTGATATACGGAGCCTTGCGCATCACTTCCAATGCCCATTGGCTATCCATTGCTCTCGATTCCTTTCTCATTTTCATCGCGTCTTTTTTTGTCCTTTGCCCGTTGTGCATGAAAACCTTGATCCTGTCGTTGTCTCCATGTGGACAGTTGGTACCTGCAAATATACTAATATTTATCAGAAAAGGGATAACGTGGAGGCTTTTTGTTTGCCGCACAGATCTGATTTAGCTCTTTGAAAAAACTTCTCAAGCCATTTTCTTGGTGCGCTCGACGAACGGAAATCCTCTTCTGCGTCAGACTTTGCTTCGTTTTTGGGGGTGTTGTTTTGATGACTGCGAAAGGCCGAAAGGCCGAAAAGGAGAAGTGGAAAATGAAAACGTAATAATGTAATGTTGTAAGAATGTAAGGTTGTAAGGACGCAAGAACGAATTGTGTACGCCTTATTTGTAGGTAATTTTTACTAATTTCTCTATCGGATCGCGTGCCGATTCCTAATGGTTTCCCCGGCTGAGTATGGCAAATACGCTTCCTTTGAGACCTTGAAGCCCCACATGTTGACGGCGACATGACAAGTCTCGTCTGCCGTAAACAGGTCGTTCTGCTGCTTGTAGATCTCGCCAAGAGGGTATTTTGGAGGCATCCGAGAGACATCCAAGAGGCATCCGAGAGGCATTCGATAGGCATTTTTAGCTTCATTTGACGGCAAAAACTGCAAAAAGACGTGTGAACTGGTGTTTTTTCACGATAAAAGCCTTCTTTGTGGAATGGACGGCAAGAGAGACCGGTTTTCGAATAGGAGAGGGTAGTATATTTATATTTATCTATCAATGAAAAAGTTACATCTTATTTTGTAAAATTTCATAACTCTCGCAAAAACGGCTTCCGATGGTTCTAAAAGTGGGTCGGATGGTTGTTTTTACTGCTTTAGCGACTGCCGCAAGGCAAGTTTTAGCTTGTCGACGCAGTCTATCGACCCCACAAAGTTACGCATTTTCTTTGGGATCTCTTCGCTTTCCCTCAGTTTTTTCGAGGTAAAGGGGTGGGAGAGGTGTACTCTTGGTTTGTTAATGAAGGTAAAAATGTAAGTAGCGGTCGTGAGCGAGGTGGATGTTGGACCCTTCTCCTGCTAATCTTAAATATCAGATATAGAGATATTTAGATATTGTTTGTTAAACCAATAGATAGCAGGTCTGACTTGTAGAAACTTACGAAC
>ULSF01039241.1_pt1 | contig 33607 bp, 27 predicted proteins | sample 1956121 | NCBI WGS metagenome assembly ULSF01 (sample SAMEA4835701, study PRJEB28245) | human gut metagenome | biome: gut microbiome; material: fecal sample | place: Denmark | collected 2008
CGGGGCATAAATTTTTCCAAATTTTGAATTGATAATATTCCATAAAAAAAGCTGCAAATCTGTTTGGCACGAACGATTTCTTTTCCCTAAAATTCATTATACCTCCCAAAGAAAAAAGCATTTTTTCCGTTTCTCCGTAATACTTTCCTTTTCGCCCACTCCTTTTGATTACAAAAGAAGAAGCTGCTTTCTTTATGCAGCTTCTTCCAAGGAAAAACTTTTATTTAATTCAACAAAACATGAACCGGTTAAGAATAAATTTTACTGATCCCTACGGTGTCTTCTGGTAATCGCAGGCATATCAAAATCAATATCATCATAATCGTCCTGCTGATCATCGTTATTTCTAAAGGAAGAAAAGAAACCGCTTCTCTTGGGCTGTTCCTCCGGCTCCTCCTGACGGCGGGGACGCTCTTCCCTGCGGGGAACAAAAATTTCATCATCATCCTCTTGCGTTTCAAAACGAGGCTTTTGCATACGAACAAAAGATTGTTCCGCATTTTCACGGGTAGTCTTCGGTTCAAAATTCGTCATAACAAGGCCATCCTCTTCTTCATCGGCCGGTATTTCCCTTGCCGGTTCTTCCGCACGAATAACGCGTTCCGTCATGCGCTGGGGCTTAGCCGCGCGAGGATCCTTTTTTTCAAACCCGGTAGCAATAATCGTAATACGAACTTCATCATCAAGGCTTTCGTCAATGCCGGCACCAAAGATAATATTCGCGTCAGGCGATACCGCCTCATGCACCAGGTAAGCCGCTTCGTTGATTTCATTAAGCGAAAGACTTGCTCCGCCGGTAACATTAAGCAGCACACCGGTCGCACCGGCGATCGTAGTATCCAAAAGGGGACTGGATATGGCATGCTTAGCCGCGTCAATCGCACGGTTTTCTCCGGTGCCGATACCAATACCCATATGCGCAATACCCTTATCTTTCATAATAGCGCGAACATCGGCAAAGTCAAGGTTAATCATATTATGGCGAGTAATCAGCTCCGAAATACCGGCAACACCCTGACGCAGCACTTCATCCGCCTGACGGAAAGCCTCCGTCATAGACGTTCCCTTTCCCACTACCTGCAAAAGCTTATCATTGGGAATGATAATAAGGCTGTCCACCCCGGCTTTCAGTTCAGCAATTCCCTTATCGGCATTGCCGGAACGAGTTCTGCCTTCAAACATAAACGGATACGTTACAACACCAACGGTAAGCATGCCCATTTCCTTGGCTACCTCAGCCACAACCGGAGCCGCTCCCGTTCCCGTGCCGCCGCCCATGCCGGCGGTAACAAACACCATATCCGCGCCTCTTAACTGATCCATAATATCGTCACGGCTTTCCTCCGCCGCTTTTTTCCCGATTTCGGGATTCGCGCCGGCGCCAAGACCTTTTGTGATTTTTTCACCAATCTGCAATTTCTTATTCGCTTTTGAACGCTGCAATGCCTGACGGTCGGTATTGATAGCGATATATTCAACACCGGTCAAGCCTGCCGCAATCATTCTGTCAACGGCATTATCTCCGGCTCCGCCTACCCCTACAACCTTAAGCTGAGCAAAGCCGCCCATATCAAGATCAAATTCCATAACAAAATTCCCCTTTCAAGAACTTATCTGTCAAATATATTTTTAAAATTTTCAAAAAAGCCAGGTTCATCATCAATTTCAGCCTCAAGCGCCATATCCATAACCGCCAGCGCCGAAGAATAACACGGCTGATTGAAACAAGTTGACTGCGGCTGCACAATGCTTGTACTATGATCCGTATATTTTTGTACAAACTCACGCATTCCCCGCATGGATGCCGTTCCCCCCGTAAGATAAACAGGAACATACTGAGGCAGACTGCATCCGCTTTTATCCAATGTTTTTACAATAACATTCAACATTTCACTTAAACGGGCTTCAATAATCTCCTGCGTTTCCTGCGCAGAAAACCGTTGAAACTTATAAGTTTCTTTATCACAGACCTCATAAAAATCGTCTTCTCCAAGAGAAAGGCCGTAAATGGATCTTTTTTTTAATTCCTCGGCCAAATCGGTTCTAATATTAAATACTTTGGCCAAATCTCCGGTAATATTCGCGCCCCCGAAAGGCAAAATACGGTGGAAAATAAGTCCATCGCCCCGCGCAATCATTACACAGCAGGAAGTATTGCCAATATCAATCATCACCGCGCCGTGATCGCGCTTCTCCTGGGGAATAAAGCGCATAGCCTCGGCATAAGACGCGGCAATAAACGTACTGGAATAATATCCGTTTTGCAAAAGCAATTGTTTTACGCCGGAGCAAAACCATTTTTCCGCCAAAACATAAGAAACCACAGCGCTGATTTTTACAGCATTTTGTCCCACGGGTTCCATGGTTCGCCGGGCGTCATCCAGCAAGAAGATTACCGGGCACCGATGAATGACCGTATATTCCTTGGGCACATTCAGTTTACTTTTTCCCGCATGATACAATTGTGTAATATCTGCCTGAGTAAGTATTTTATGTTTAGGAAGCACCAACTCGGTTTTTCGGCATATTACCTTTATAAAATCAGCCGGAATCCCTATATGAACCGATTTACACTTTCTTCCGGCTTTTTTTTCCGCCTCATGCAAGGCAGTTACAATCGCCGGCTCCAGCGCATGCTTGTCCACCCATCTTCTTCTTTTATAACCTGCGTACGGAACAGACGCACTGCCTAAAATATGCGTGTCATCATACTGTCCGTTTTCGCTTATTATAGAAACAACCTTACTCGTGCCTATTTCAATAACCGTTGAAATCTGCCTCATTAGGTGACCTCCAAATTTAGAGATATATAATATATCTCTCATATATAATAACAGAAAAACAAAAAAAGTTAAAGCGTTTTTTTAATAAAAACGCATTTTTTGTCTTTTTTATAAAAAAATATGTGTATTCGGCATCTATTTTCCTCTTTTTAGCCATTATTGGCTGATATAATATCCACCTTCATTCTCCATATTCAGTACAGCTCCGGCAGAAAGCTTGTCCCCCGCGGCGGCAACCGCGCTTTCCAGACGGGAAAGCTTTAAATCAGCAGAATCGCCGTCGGTAATTTTTACCGTAATATCGCCTTCATATTCAAGCACTATTTTTACCGGATCCGAAACATCGATACTTTTTATTTTCTGCAGTAATTCATATTTTTCGGCGGCAGTAAGAACTTTTGCCACCGCGTCAAGCTTTTCGGTATTTTCGGTAACAAGCGTACTGCCCAGCTGCGGTTCTATAATAGCCATATTCAAAATACTGATTAAACGATCATCCGCGATCTCATTCAATCCTAAAGCAACGCCCTCTTTATCAATAACATAATAACCGTTTACCGTAGCAATTTGCGCTATCGGCGTACGTTCGGTAACATATATTTCTACCCCGGTAGGGAATGTACGCTTAATATCATCCACACGCAAATAGGGATTTTGCTCGATTCCCTGCCGGGCGCTCTCTTCATCCACATATATAATATTTGTATCATAAGTAATACCGCTGGCAGTAATAATTTCCTGCGCGGAAAACCGTTGCGCGCCATACACGGTAATGCTGGTTACGTTAAAAAGCGCGCTGTTAATCAGGAAAAAGATTACAACGATCAACACCAATACCAGTATCCATAACAGTATCGGGCTTGGTCCGTAATTTTCTTTCCTTCTTTTGGCCATTTTTATTCCTCCGCTAACGTAATATCTCCGCCAAGTTTTTGCAGTTGTTTTTCCAGTTCAAAATACCCCCGGTCAATAAGACCTTCATCTTTAATAATTGTAGTTCCTTTTGCCCGCAATCCCGCCAGCACAAGTGCCGCTCCGCCGCGCAAATCATGCGTGTATACCGTTGTGCCGGTCAGCTCGTCAACTCCGCGGATAATCGCCATTCGATCCTTAACGGTAATATCGGCACCCATTTTTTTTAGTTCACCCGCAAGACGGAATCGGTTTTCAAATACGTTTTCCACCAAAACGCAGGTTCCCTTCGCCACCGTCTGCAATGCCATCATCGGGGACTGTAAATCGGTAGGAAAGCCCGGATACGGCATTGTTTCAATCATATGCGAAGAACATAGTCTGTCAATTCCTTTTACCACAAGGCCGCCGTCCTTCTCATAAATTTCACATCCGCCGTCCTTTAACTTACCGATCAATACCGATACATGTTCCTTAAACGCGTTTTTTATAAAAATTTCTCCGCCGGTAATAGCCGCAGCGATCATATACGTACCGGTAACAATTCGATCCGGCATCGCTTTGTAGGTGCACCCGTTAAGCTCAGGGGTACCATGTATCACAATTTTTCCGGTTCCCGCACCGCTGATGCGTCCGCCCATTTTGTTAATAAAATTCTGCAGATCAACAATCTCCGGCTCCTTTGCCGCATTGGTAATAATAGTGGCGCCCTCAGCCAACGCTGCCGCCATCATAATATTTTCCGTCGCCCCTACGCTGGGGTAGTCCAAATACACCTCGCCGCCCTTTAATTTGGAGCAAGTACAAATAATATGTCCGTTTTCCTCCTGTACTTTAACGCCAAGATCCCGAAGTCCCTTTAAATGAAGATCAATAGGCCGTATACCGATATCGCAGCCGCCGGGATATCCCAGTTCTGCCCGCCCCATTCGCGCAACCAAAGGTCCCAAAATAAAAATAGAAGAGCGCAGCAGATGCATCAATCGATCATTCATTTTGTAATTGTTAATTCCGGAGGGATCAATATGTACGGTACCCTGTCCGAAACTGCACCGGCAGCCTATATCTTCTAAAAGCTCCAGCATCGTTAAAACATCGCTCAGCGGCGGACACTCTGTCAGCGTTACTTCGCTTTGGGAAAGCACAACCGCTGCTAATATCGGCAATAATGAATTTTTAGCGCTGTGAACAGTTATTTCTCCATGTAAAGGGTTCCCACCGCAAATCACTATTTTTTTCATATTTACACCCCATATATTAAAACAATCTTTATTTTAATATATGCAGGATGCGACATGTCAGTTACTGTCGATAGGCGCCCGCGGCTTATAAGCCGAAACGCTGAGCAGCGCGCCGGTAGCGCAAAGCATAACTCCCAGAGAGGAAGCTCCCTTTGAAATAAACGGCAGCGTAATTCCCGTGGAAGGCAGTACATTAGTTGCAACACCCATATTGATAAAGGCCTGCAGTACAATCAGCGAAGTAATTCCCGCAGCCAAGTAGGCTCCATAACTATCAGAAGCTTCCATAGCAATCTTAATACCAAAGAAAGCAAACGCTACATATAGTCCAATAACAATTGTTGCCCCTACAAAACCGAATTCTTCACACACAATTGAAAAAATATAATCCGTATCACTCATCGGCAGATGTGTAATTTTTTGCTTACTGTTGCCAAGGCCCACGCCGAACATGCCCCCATCACCGATGGCATAAAGCGACTGCACAATCTGGAAGCCTACGTCCTTCGGGTCATCCCAGGCATGCAGCCAAGCGTCAAACCGGCGGCTTTGATATCCAACCGTAGCAATCATAATCGGTATCAGCATGCCAATGGCGCCGATCGCGCCCACCAGCCATTTCCATTGCATTCCCGACACAAACATAATAACCACTACCGAAGCTAAAAAAGTCATCGTAGTAGAAAGATCCGGTTCAATAATAATCAATCCGGCAATCATTGCAATCGGCAGCAGCAGACCTGCCCAATCTCTAAAGCTGCGATACCACCATTTCTTTTTTGATGTATAATACGCCGCATAAAACACACCCATGAATTTAGCGATTTCCGATGGCTGCAGCGTAAGGCTTCCGATTTCGATCCAGCGATGCGCGTCATATACATCCGGAAAGAAAAACACCGCGATCAGCAGCACACAGGAAACAATAAACCCGGTAACCAACACGGTAGGTTTTGCAAAAAAGTGATAATCCATCCTTGCAATAAAGAACATGCAAATAATTCCCGCTACCGCTACGGCTGCCTGCGTTTTAAAAGAGCTCCAATAAGAAGCATCACTGGATTTTAACAAGATGCTGTTGTATGAACTGCTGAGCACCATAATAAGGCCTATGCAAGTGAGTATAATTGTAACAAGCATAAGCGGAAGACAAATGCCCTTGCGAACCATCTTTTTCTTTGCTCTGTTTGCCATATGCGCGCCCCTTAAAATTTATTTACGATTTCCTTAAATACTCTTCCGCGCTCTTCAAAATCCTTAAACATATCAAAGCTGGCACAGGCCGGTGAAAGCAAAACATTCCAACCGTTTTGCGCTGCATCCCGCGCCGCTTTTACTCCGTCTTCAAAGCTTCCCTCAACAAGGGTATAATTCTTCCATCCGTATTTTTCCGCCGTTTCCTTCAGTTTTTTTGCGGTAGCGCCTATAAATATCGTATACCTGATAGAATCGGTAAACGCCCGAAACAGCGCATCAAAACTTCCGCCTTTATCATAACCGCCTAAAATCAACACCGTAGGCTTCGTCATGGTTTCTATCGCCTTAACTGTAGAATCCGGATTTGTGCCCTTGGAATCATTGATATAGGTCACACCGTCTTTTGTACACACCGTTTCAATACGATGTTCCACGCCGGCAAAATTCTTTAAAGTATACGCAACGGTCTGTGCATTTACACCGCAAAGCATTGTCAAGGCCGTAGCCGCAAGCGCATTTTCTAAATTATGGGGGCCTTTAATCCGAATTTCCTCCACCGGACAAACAATCTGCTGATCTCCGTTTAAGGCAAACACAATATTGCCGTCCTTTACAAAAACACCTTCTTTTAACGATACCTTGCGTGAGAAAAATAAAACGGTTCCTTTTATACGGTCAGCAAGAGCTCTGACCGTTTCATCATCATAATTCAGTACCGAAAAATCTTCCGATGTTTGATTTTCAAATACGCGTAGCTTTGCCGCGATATAATTTTCCATTGTTTTATGCCGAATCATATGATCTTCCGTAATATTCAGCAATGCCGCGGCTTTGGGGTGAAAGCGTACAATTCCCTCTAACTGATAACTGCTGATCTCCGTTACCATTACATCTTCGGGTTTTGCCTCAAGCGCATGGGCAATATAGGGTTCGCCGATATTTCCTACCACAAAGCAGCCGCGGGAAGCGTTCTTAAAAATTTCTCCGGTAAGCGTAGTTGTTGTAGTTTTTCCGTTGGTGCCGGTAATAGCGACCGTCATCCCTTGACAGAGTCGATACCCCAGTTCAATTTCGGCAATAACCTCTTTTCCCTGTTCCTGAGCCTTATATGCATACGGAAGATTCAACGGCACACTGGGAGAAACCACAATAAGATCCGCTTCATCCACCAGCGAATCCGGCGCCTTGCCCAGCTGCCAATCGTAATCCTCCTGTTTCAAAACCTCCAAGCCTTCCAATTGTTCCCGGAACTTACTGTCGTTCAAAATCACATGGGCGCCCAGCTTTTTTAAAACCGGTGCAGCGGCAATCCCGCTGCGCGCCATACCGATAACCAAAACATTTTTATCTTTCATTCTTATACCTCAAAACGCCGGAATTTCAAAAATCATCATCAAAGTTAACGCACAGGCAGCCATTGTAATCAATGTATACATAGCCGTAACGGTGGTTTCATGGTAACCCAAAAGCTCATAATGATGATGCAGCGGCGCCATTTTAAAGATTCTTTTCCCATGGCGAAGCTTATAGGAACCTACCTGCAAAATGACCGAAACGCAGCTTGCCACCAGCATGACGCACATAACCGGCAGCAACGCGGCCATTCGGCTAAACAAAGCGGAAATAGCCAAAGCCCCGCCCAAAGCCAAAGACCCCGTATCCCCCATAAAAATTCTTGCCGGATAAGAATTATAGCGCAAAAATCCCATACAGGCGCCGGCCAAGCCTGCTGCTACCATCGCGGTATATTTTAAATCCGCCTGCTGCGCTTCACTTTGAGAATTCAACGCGACTGTACCGATGATAACAGCCAGCGTAATTCCCTCTACCATCGTCATTCTTGCGGCAAGCCCGTCAAGGCCGTCAGCAAGATTTGCACCGTTTACCATAGCAAGAATTACAAACACGGCGAAGGGAACATACCAAATTCCAAAATCCACAAAACCCGCAAAAGGAATAAAAACCACACTGCCGATATTCGGATTTTTATAAGCATACAGCGCTATAATCACGGCGATTCCCAGCTGTCCGATAATTTTTTGATACGCGCGCAATCCTAAGGAACGCTTTTTGACGATTTTGATAAAATCATCTAAAAAGCCCACAATTCCATACCCCAACACCGCCAGCACAGCGACCAGCGCGCTGCCTTGAAAGCGAAAAATCAAGGCTGTTAGGCAAAGAGATATCACCATCATAATCCCGCCCATAGTAGGCACATTCTGCTTTTTCAAATGAGATGCCGGACCGTCATCGCGGACCTGCTGGCCGAATTTTAGCTTTTGCATCATTTTTATCGTCAACGGTCCGATAATTAAACATATCAAAAAAGCCAAAGCAAAGGGATATACTAAATAAATCAAACTTGCGCTCATGCTTGTTTTTCCTCCTTAAAGACCAATAAGCTCCTCAACGGTTTCCCTGTCGGAAAAGTGATGTTTTTGGCCTTTAATGTCCTGATAATCTTCATCACCCTTGCCGCATATCGCAATGATATCACCTTTGTTCGCATAATCAAGCGCCAACCTGATAGCCTCACGTCTATCGGCAATTCTTGTATAAGGACATTTTGTTTTTTTTATACCCGTCTCTATCTGATCGATGATCGCTTCCGGTTCTTCAAATCGGGGATTATCGCTGGTAAGAACACAATAATCACTAAATTTTCCGGCCACCTCGCCCATAATAGGACGTTTAGCCGCATCACGGTTGCCTCCGCAACCGAAAACGCAGATTAATTTTCCTTTTTTAAACGCATCAATCGATGAAAGAATATTTTCAAGTCCATCGGGTGTATGCGCGTAATCCACAATAACGCTTATCCCCTTTTCCTCGGTATCCACAGCCTCAAATCTTCCGGCAACAGAAGTAAAACAGGAAATCCCGCTTACACATTGTTCAACCGGTACACCGGCGGCATGCGCGCAGCCAACGGCGCACAGCGCATTACTGATATTAAACATTCCTGTGGTATGCGTCTGCACCGAATAGTCTTCTCCGTTTATCAACAGCCGGAAAGTACTTTCTGCCGGACCGATAGCAATATTCCGCACCGAGATATCCGCCTGTTCCAAAGCAGAATAGCTCAGGCATTCCATCTTGCTGTTTTGGTATAATTCACGCCCGAAAGCATCGTCTATATTCATTATACCGCATTTCGCGCTTTTTTTGTTAAAAAATTTGCGTTTGGCATCGGCATATTTTTCCATAGTAATAAAATAATCCAAATGATCCTGCGTCAAATTGGTAAATCCGGCGCTCTCAAAAACAATACCGTCTATTTTATGCAAATCCAGCGCGTGTGCGGTGACTTCCATCACTGCCCACTGTGCACCGCCTTTGACCAACTCGTTTAAAATATAGTGTAATTCTATCGGATCCGGTGTGGTACTGGTAGCAATTTTAATATCCAGCTTTTTATCGTTTAAATAAATACCACTGGTACCGATCACTCCGCAGGAAATTCCGCACGCGGCAGCGATTGCTTTTATCATATAAGAAACCGTTGTTTTTCCGTTTGTGCCGGTAACACCGATCATTTTCAGTTTTTCCGCAGGATTTCCATAAAATGTGGCGGAGAAAAACGCCATTGCCTCACGAGAATTTTCAACAAGAATCTGCGGAATAGGACAATCCACAAAATATTCTACCACAGCCGCCGCGGCTCCGTTTTCATAGGCGCTTTGCAAAAAAGTATGCCCATCGATTTTTGTTCCGTTAATAGCAAAAAATAAAGTTCCTCTGCAGCAGTTTCTGGAATCAATCGTAAGTTTTGTAATCGAGATATTTTCAATATTTCCTTGTATGTCTTGATAGCCGTGTGCTATGATATCCTTCAGCAGCATAAACTCACCTTCTTATTCCAGTCCGTAATACGTGGTAGTATCCACGGGAGTATCGCCTTTTACTTTTATAATACTATATTTTTCCACTTGTTCTCCTCTGGCAGGCACCTGCGAGATTACCGTTCCGCTGCCCTCCAGTTCCATCTGCAGTCCTAAGGCCTTCAACGCATTGGCCGCATATTCGCAAGAACTTCCCACTAAATTGGGAACCTCCACATATTCCTTTTCACCCTCTGTATTGGGCTTAATTTGCATATATTGCAGCACTTTACCCAAAATTTCTCCTACATACGGTGCTGCCACAATACTTCCGTAATCACTGTATACCTGAGCTTCATCTACCGTTACCAGTACGGCTACTTTCGGATCTTCCGCCGGTGCGAAGCCAAAGAAAGAACCGATATGCACCCCCGTTACAATCTGTCCGTCACGGTATTTTTGCGCAGTACCTGTTTTACCGCCTACATTATAGCCCTCGACCTGAGCATTTTTACCTCCGCCCTGCGCGACAACTCCGGTAAGCAATTCACGCATCAGATCACTGGTTTCCTGCGAGATTACCCGGCGTACTTCAATAGGTTCATTTTCAATCAGCGTTTTTCCGTCATCATCGCTCATGGACTGTACAAAATACGGCTGATATAGAATTCCTCCGTTGATAACCGCACAAGCTGCCGTAATTAGCTGCAGCGGTGTCACCGCTACGGATTGGCCGAAAGAAATTCGAGCAAGATCCGTATTCTTTACATATTTAGGGGCCAAAAGAATACCGGCCTGATCGGCAGAAAAGTCAACGCCGGTGGTCGTATTAAAGCCAAAGCTATACAAATACTCATATAAAGTTTCTTGCCCAAGTGCCAAGCCCATTTGCATGAAAGCAGGGTTGCAGGAATTACATATTGCCTCCTGTAGTGTTTGACTGCCGTGAGGAACCGTTCTCCAGCATTTTATTTTTTCACCGTCTACAATATGATAGCCGCTGCAAAAAAATGTAGAATTCTGATCAACTTTCTTTTCTTCCAACGCGGCAGAAAGCGTAAACATTTTAAAGGTAGATCCGGGCTCATAAGTATCTAAAATGCAGCCGTTACGCGAATAATTTGCTTTCTCCTCACTGGTAGCGGTATTGGGGTCGTAATCCGGCAGGTTCACCATAGCAAGAATGGCGCCTGTTTGAGGATTCATTACGATGCATTTTACATTTTTGGCATTCGTAGTTTCAATACAATTGCGCATAGCATTCTCAGCAAAGGACTGTATGGCATAATCAATGGTGAGCGTAAGATTTACGCCGTTGGTAGCATCAATATACCGTTCCTCTCCTCCGGGAATCTGTCCGGAAGAAACATCTGTAGAGGAAAGGATTTTTCCCGTAAGGCCACGCAGATACTTATCATATTTCAATTCCAAGCCGTCGCTTCCGACGCCGTCGACATTCACACTTCCCAGCACCTGTACCAATGATGCTCCTTTAGGATAATATCTTTTTACATCATCCACAAGATAAAGTCCGTCTATGTTCAGCGACTCAATATAAGCGATTTGCTCTTCATTCAAATTTCTGGCCACGATATATTCATTTACGGAGTTTTCCGGGTCATAATTAATTTTTTTAAAAATGGTTTCATAGGAATAATCTTCTCCCAAAAGCGCAACCAAAGCCGTAGTAATCGTATCCGCCGAATAGCCGGATTGGCTGATTTTCTTGGGTTTTGAATTCAAGGTTTTCGACGCCGCGCTGATTGCCAACGCCTCACCGTTAGCATCATAAATTGTTCCCCTTGACGCCGCCACTGTAGTAGTTGTTGTCCACTGACCCAAAGCTTTGCGCTGAAGCCTGTCAGCAGCAATAATCTGCCAGTAAAACAATGCGCCCACTATGATAGAAAACGCTGTTACCATAGCCAGGCACACTATTAACAATCTGCTTTTGTATCGGTTCGCCTTTACCCCCAACTTTTTATCCTCCTCTCAAGAGAACTGAACCAATCCAGCAATGTATCATAAATATCGATACTCTCTTGTGTTTCAGAGGCCGTTTCTTCTTCGGATGACGCGCATACCACCGTAACAATCTGATTCTCTTCAGGATATACCAAATTCAGTTCATTCTGTGCAATATCAAAATATGCGTTTAACTCACTGCCGGTAGAAAAATCTTTTTCCGCGGTATTTACCATGATCTCCAAATTGCTTTTTTGTTTGGAAAGTTCCCTGATCTGCTGGGTATTACTATATATCTTCGCATTTCGTGAAACAATTAAGAAGCCCATGGCAGCAACGCAAAATACCAGCATAACCAATGCCGTATATTTTGCAACCTCCGCCTTATGCTGCGCCTTTTCTCTGGCATGCGTACTTTTTTTCGGCGCGGTCCGCTCTTTGCGCCGAGGCTGCTGCGGAATATATTCCGGCTGCAGGGCAGCATTGCTGTCCACACCGTAGTATACGCGATATCTAGTTTTTTCGGCTCTCTGCTTGCTCATTATATTCACCTTTTTATCAATTTATGATTCTATCCGTTCCATTACCCGCAGCTTTGCACTTTTGCAGCGCGGATTTTGTTCCATTTCCTCTTTTGTAGGAATAATAGCCTTGGATATCACTTTTACCGTAGGCACCTTGCCGCAAATACATACGGGTATTTTAGGCGGGCACGTACACGGATTGGCAAGATTCTGCATCGTATGTTTGACAATTCTGTCTTCTAAGCTGTGAAAAGTAATCACGCACATTCTTCCGCCTACAGTCAAACAATCACTTACCGCGCGTACTGTACTTTCTAAAACCCCCAGTTCATTATTGACTTCAATACGAATTGCCTGAAATGTTCGTTTGGCAGGATGCGGGCCTGTCCGACGAGCTCTGGTTGGAATTGCTTTTTTTATAATTTCTACCAACTCACCCGTAGTTTGAATCGATCCTCGGCTGCGTTCAGCCACAATATATTGGGCAATTCTTGAAGCCCATTGCTCTTCACCGTAATCTCGAATGATCCTGGTAAGTTCCCGTTCAGAATATTCATTCACTATATTAAAAGCACTGATGTACTGACTTTGATCCATCCGCATATCCAGCGGAGCGCTATGGTTATAGGAAAACCCTCTTTCGGCCGTATCCAGCTGATAAGAACTGACTCCCAGATCCAATACGCAGCCGTCTACTTTTTCTATTTTTAAATCGTCCAATACCTGCGCAATATCGCAGAAATTACTTTTTACGAACTGGACCCGTCCATCAAAAGGGCGCAGCCGCTCCTTTGCAGCGGCTAAAGCGTCACTGTCTCTGTCAATACCGATCACACGGCAGTCCGCCGCCTTTAAGATCGCTTCGGTATGTCCGCCGCCTCCTAAAGTGCCGTCAACATAGGTTCCGCCGTCCTTTATATTCATCATCTCTATCGTTTTTTCCAATAATACGGATTGATGCTTAAACTCCATGATTTCCCCCTGAAAGCTTTTGCGCTATTTCTTTCTGAAGGTCACGGCGCCTCTCAAGCGACGAATATTCCCCGGCCGCCCAGTTTTCGGCATCCCATATTTCAAAATGGTCATCCACACCGGAGGCAACAAGTTCTTTTTTTAACTGCGCGTATTCCCGAAAGCGCACAGGAATCAATACTCTGCCGGCAGAATCAAATTCCCCCCAGGTAGCGTTGGTGTAAAGCCTGCGCTTAAATTCTATCGTACGCTCGTCCAAATCCGAAAGGCTGCTGATCTGCTGCTTGAATTTTTCCCATGTTTCCACCGGATAAATCGACAAACAGGCATTTTCACCGCAGGCGATAATAAACTCATCGCCCAGCTGCGAACGATACTTAGCCGGAATACGTACGCGGCCTTTATCATCAATGGTAATATCATACTGTCCTAAAAAGCCGCTAAGCGCCATTTCTACACCTCCTTTTTTTAAAATACTCTCCATGCAGAGAATTACGTTTATATACTACCACCTTTTTGCCCACTTTGCAACACTTTTTATAAAAAAATGGTGTATTTTTTTATATTTTTGACCACTTTCGTCCACCTTTTTGTCGCTCACTATTTTTTTGAACCACTTTTAAACCTATTTTTATTTCTATTTCCATAAAATGAAAATAAAAAGCCCTGCCGTTTATTTCGGCAAGGCAAAAGAAATATTGTCTCAGGTCTTTTTAGCAAAATTTCTTCCTATGTATTTTATGTGCAGCCCGTTCTCTGCAAAAGCATTTTCATCTCCCTGACGCCCTTTTTCTGAGAAGAAATAATATCGCATAAAATGGGAACCAATTCGGGGCATATCTCATATTTCAATGTATTTTCGGCCATTTGTATCGCCCCTTCATGATGCGGGATCATCTCGCACATAAAATCAACATCAACCCTATTTGTTTCCTGGGCCTGATCCATTTTGCAAAACATAGAATGCATAATGGAATCCATCCTCCGCTGGTACAAACGCAGATCATCTATAGGATTGCAGCCTTTACTGCACCGGTGCAGAATATGCTGCATATCTTCAATACTTTTTGTCTGTATGGAAATAATATTGCATGCAATCTTCTCCACATTTTTATTTTGCGTATACAGTAATATATTCTTTGCCATCGCAATTGCCGCTTGATGATGCGGAATCATTTGCACAATAAAATTATAAGAAATGCTGTCCTTCAATTCTGCGGAGGTCATTTCTTCTACCATTCTATCCAATATTTCATAAAACTTTGTAAGATATTGTTTGGCCTGTTCCGTAAGCCTGCAAGAATCTTTCATATTCTATCCCCCCTATCAGTTTATTATATGCACCATATTTTTTTCTGTGAGACTCTTATCTCCATTGAGGGTATCAGCAGGTATAAAAAAACTGACACCGCCTAAAGCAGTGCCAGTAGCGATATCTATCGATACCTTTTATTTTTTCGTATTCTTTTGTTGTTTCTTTTTTACAACAAGAATTATTCCTACTGCTACAGCAAGTGCTACTATCACAGAGATTCCAATTACAAATGACGTCAAAGAACTTTTCTCTTGGTTTCCCGGTTCTTCTGTGCTTACTACAGTAGGAGCAAGTGTAGCTGTAACTTCTGTAGGTGCGGCCGTTACTGGCATTTTAGTAGGTAATGCCTGTGTTTCATCCGGTATCTCCGTTGGTATTTCTGTCGATAGTTCTGTCGGAAAACTCTCTATTTCCCCAAAATATCCTCCTTCTACAATTGCATCTCCTTGACCACTAATAGTTGCTTCATAATCTGCACTCTCCGGCCCCTGAATATAAAACTGCATCCCTTCATACATATACCGTAATTCTAATAAAGCCATAGAAGCATCCTCAGGAATTTCTTCAAGAACAAATTCTTCGCTCTCCTGCGGCCAAATAAAGATAGTATCTGTCTCATCCAACCTTTCCCATGCTGCATTTCTCAGAGATACAAAACAGGAAAATTCCGTATCACCGGCATTATAAATCACAATTTTCAGTTCATCGCCAGCCGTCAACGGACCGGCAATTGGTGTAATCTGAAACCAGCCAGCATTTCCTTCCGGAACTTTTTCAAACGTACATTTCAATGACGGTTTCTCCACTGCAAATGTTATAATGGAACAACATAAAACAAGCGCAAACATAAATATTATAACTTTTTTCACGATAAAACCCCCTTAATTTTTCGTTACCAGTACAACCCAATCCGCTGTATCTGGTTTTTCACTCAGAAAAATTCCCGGCTTTCCGTCCTTGTCTAAAGTATCAGTCTTTACATTTTCCGTTTTCTGTAAAAATTCCCCTGTTCTAGGATTAAACCATTGAATTGTGTAACTTGCTTCAGAATCCACATTGCCAATGATTCCAGTTTTTACGCTACTTTCACTAAAAAGGTATATAACATAAATTTCGTTTCCTTTAGCAGCACAGTCATAAAGTACCTCTTCATTCTCTCGTATAAAAGAAATCTCATTATTAAAATCTGGTACAAGCTCCCACCAATCGAAACTTTCAAAGAAAGAACGCATATATCCCATTTGATATCCGGATTCAAATTCAACAGCCTCGGACCATTTTTTCTTTTTATCTGCCACCGTTATTGTAGATCTTCCATCCCTCTTAACGGAATCCTCTTCTATATCATAACTGCTGTTATAATACCAGATATCAATAGCTCCGTAACCATACCCAAACAAGCCATTTAAATAAGCTCTCCATCCCTGTACACGCGCACCAAAATCATCTGTCCACAAATTACAGTAGTTCATTTCGTAAGCAACACCTACTTTAGGAGAATCCCAGTAATCCCGCACAGTATCAGAATTGGTCATTTCATTCACTTTTTGTGACCATTGGGCAGCATACCAGTTATGACCCGTTCTTTCAGTCACCTCACTTGATGCAAAAAGTGACCGTCCTTTTCCTGGTTTCCCCGGTCCCCATTGACATCCTTTTCCAGTAACCGTGGTAATACCGGTATTAATCTGATGACCTGTAAGTGGATGCCCGTAAGCATCATATTTATGCAGATATTCAGCAATATTCACCCAAGGATTAAACGTGTAATTATGCAAATCATTATTATCAATCTCCTGTGCCAGCGTCCACATTACAGGATAAGCCCCCCATCGGGCTACCCAGTAGCGTGCCAGTTTTTCCAAATAAATTACATCCATACAAAGCTCGTCACTCATAGTATTAGGAAAGAAAAACTGTGCATTAGCGTGTACAAGCCCGGCTTGAGCAATATAATCAAAATATTGATCAGCTTGCTGAAAACCCCGGATATCTGCACTTTGAAAGCCATCATTTAATATAAATCGTGCACCGATAGGCTCACTTTGGTAAACAGTAAATCCCTGAGAGACTCGCTTATCCACAATATATTTAAAGTGAGAGCTTGCACCGGTATTGCCGGCATGAGGACCGGGCTTATCAAATTCCTCAGTCAGCATTGTCCAGTGCGTATCACCCAAATAGAAAAAAGGTGTACCGTCATCATATACAAAATATTTACTGCCATTGGTTTTTACAAAGCCATGCTTATAAATATCCAAATCACCTTTATATATATTAGCACCAATTGTTCCTGTTCTTCCATTTAAAGAAGCATCCGTATCACAAAATGTTTCATATTCCCAAATACCGTACTGCGTAGGAGCAAAACGAACACGAAAGATATTTTCACCATCCCAAAAAGCAGGAATTGTAAGCGTCGTACCGGAATTTTTATTGGTAAATTTCGCATCCATAACCACGTCAAATTGCTCGGCATTTTTCGTATTATACTCTTTATTACTTTCAAACGTAAGTTCGGTAACACGCCAGGTCTCTCCTAAAACGTCTACACTGGAAGCATCGATATCTACCGGTACCGGAGTTTCTACCACTTCGCCATCTGTTGTTGGTTTCTCTGTTGCAGGACTACAATTGGAAAATATTCCTGATGTCACAGTACAGAGCACTAACGGTATTAAAACTTTCTTCCATATCATTTCATAAAATACTCCTTTCTCTTTTTTGCTATGACTGCAAATACTGCGGCAGCCATTATACCTGAACAGAAAACAAACCAGTTCAACATATCGCCCGTTATCTTAGGGTCAGAAACAGCCTCCGTTAAAATTTTTGCATTACTGGAAGACACAGTCATTAAAAAATCTACCGGAAAGCCCGAAACCGTAATAGACGTTCCTTCTGGCAAACTATTTCCGCCTTCGGCATTTTGAATATCAAACCGCGGGAAGAGTGCACTAATCTCATACAATGAATTTTCTACGACTATCTTACCATCTTTTAATTGACAAGAATATGTAATATTCTTTGCTTCTCCAGGCTGAAGTAGAACATATTCCGCTTCTTCGGGTGCTTTCCATTGCTTATCATGCAGAAGCTGCATGGAAAAGCGCACAGAAAGAGCCTCTTTACCGGAATTTCTTATCTGCAAAGTTTTCGTAAGTGTTCCATTTTTTACATCTGCCTGTGTAATACTTCCTGTCGCCGAACCGTTGGTAATATACAATGTTTGGTTTTGATTCTCATATGCTTCGCTTAGCGTATATTTCACGGCATTCACAGTAATTTCCTCTGACACGTTTTTATTAAGCACAGCTTCTATTTCCGCAATATCATACAGCAGTGTTGTTGTATAGCGATTATTATCCTCCGCCATTGCATAAAGCGCCTCGTCCCCTTGAATATAAATTACTGTTCCAGCCGGTACTACAGTGTTTGCGCTTATCATCGGTGCGGACTGAACAAAAAACCGATACCACAGATTCGTTAAATAAATGCCGTCTTCCATTGTACTTTCTTCTTTAAGCAACACACTGATCTTTTCACTACCATATGCAGGAATTTTCACAAGTTCTCCGGGCTCACTAATCGATTGCCACTGGGAATTTTGAACCGTAGCCATTAAATAAATATCCTGTTCCGAAGCATTAATTACTGTAAAAGTTCTGGCAACAATACCTTGTACAAAATCTTCGGCAGAAAATGCAATTTTGTTTTTACTTGCTCCAATATAATTGGAAATATCATTTCCCTCTGTTATTCCTTTCATTTCAGCTTTCAATGCCACAGGTTTTTTTGCGGGTGCAGGAGGCTGAATACTGTTTTTAATTTCCGTATCATCCCAAATTGCTTCTGCCCTATACACATCCGTTTCATGAATCATGCTGAAAAAACTACTATCACCCTGAAGATAAAATACCGTTCCCGGAGCTACCATATGTTCAACTTCAGTGGAAATATTTTTATCACTTTGTACAAAGATCCGATACCAGCAATCAGAAAGATATGTATCCCCTTCTTTTACCTTGCTTTCCTCCAGCATTACATCCACCGTTTCTGCTGTATGTGCAGGAATACAAATAAGTCCATCGCTGCCGCCAAGTCTTTGCCATGCAGAATTCTCAATCTGCACTTGTAAATAAAGATCGTGATCTGAAGCATTGGATACAATCATTTCCTTTTTCATCTGCCCGTTTTCAAAATCATTAGCAGTAAACGCAATATTTTTACTTAAATCTCCAGCATAATTGGAATTCCAGTTTTTTGTTTGAGCAAGCATTGTAATTTTAAGAGCAACAGCATCTTTAACCAAAGGGGGAAGTGCATCCGCTTCTGTTACCGTATTTCCTCCATCACTAAGCCATTCAAAAACCTCTGCATCGGCCTGAATATAAAACTCTGTTCCCTCAGGTACTGTTTGCCACGAGGTGTCAACAACGCCGATTCTATACCAGATTTTCGTTAAATATTCCTCATCTGCTTTTGCATCCGTCTGCTTAAGTTCAACCGTAAATGTTTTACTTTCTTCCGGCGCAAGATTTGCCCAATCACTCGCAGTACCGATATCCGTCCAATCATTTACCAAATATGGTCTGCATTTTAACGTAATTTCCGAAGTATTGGTAATAGTAATCTGTTTTTTATAAACGCCGTTATTAAAATCACTATCATCGAAAGTAAGACAACTCCCATGATCACCTACACACTGTGCAGTACCATTCATAATAACCTTTACAATAACATCTTTATTCTCTTCTGCAGCAACGGTGAATATCGCGGACGCATAAGATATCATAACAAAAAGAGCCATTATAATACTGATTATTTTTTTCATTTTTCTTAATCCTTTCTATCAATACTCTTCAACAAAATTCCCTTTATCGATACATCGGCCCATAATTTTTGCAGGCCGCAAAATCAGCGCTCTCTTTCTCCTGCGTACCCATCAACCCCCAAGACTGCGGCCGGAAGATTTTCTCTTCGCCGATATTATGCATACTTACTGGAATCCGCAGCATACTGCAAAGCGTAATCAGTTCACTGCCGATATGGCCGTGCACCCATGCGCCGTGATTTGCTCCCCAATTAGCCATTACCGAATACACATCCGTAAACGCGCCCTTTCCCGTAAGCCGGGGAGCGAACCATGTGGTAGGCCAGGTAGGATCGGTACGTCTATCCAGCAATTCATGTGTTTTTTCATCCAGCACACAGGTATACCCTTCTGCAATTTGCATCACGGGGCCGATACCGTCTACCAGACAAAGCCTTGCCATAGTCACCGGCATTTCCGCCAGCGTTTTAAAGTGACTGGAAAAACCGCCGCCGCGGAAATACTCATAATCAGCCCTGCACCAATCGCTGTTTTCAAGACAGGCGGAAATATCCGTATCCGTCATATTCCACCACTCCTTCATACATCCCGCGCCGGTTGCGTCTTTCGCCGCACCGGTTGCGTCCAGTGCCGTGGCGCCGGAATTAATCAAATGCATAAACCCGTTCTTCGCGTACCCTTCAAGCGTTATTCCCGTCACACGTTTCACGGCTTCAGGAGACCAATAAGTCCGCACATCTGAAAACAGCGGTGCCTTTCCGGTCAACAGATTCAAAAACAGCATGGTTATGCCATTGAGGTTATCATTTTCCGTTGCTAAAACCGTAGGTGCCCCCTTCCCGTTCCAGTCAAAGGTCGTATTCAGAATCGATTCGGCAAAATCACCGTTGGGCAGCCAATCAGTCCACATCCGCTGTCCTTGAAAACCGCCGGCAATTCCGTTTCGTCCTAAGGCCTCTTCATGCCAGCCAAGCGCATCCAGCTTTTTATTCCCGTGCATAATATCCTTCAGAATAATAGCCATCTTGGTAACAAACTCCCAATCTTTATCCGGAGCGACAATCTTACTTTTTTTAATAATTTCCGGAAGATTTTTTCCCTTGTTCTTATCAAAGCCCTCACGGCAGTTCGTCTTTACCCAAGCCAGCGCTTTGTCATACTCCGCCTGATCGTATATTTCCAACGCCATACGGCGGAGAATCTCCGTTTCATCCACCCATTCGGCGCGAATTCCTAAATATTTTTGAAAAAAGTCAGCGTCGCAGAAAGAACCGGCGATACCCATAGCAATAGAACCAAAATTAATGTAAGCTTTACCGCGCATGGCTCCTACCGCTACCGCCCCCCGGGCAAAGGAAAGAATTTTTTCTTTTACGTCTTCAGGAATTGCCGTATCATCTTTATCCTGAACATCATGGCCGTAAATTGCAAAAGCAGGAAGTCCCCGCTGCGCGTGCGCTGCCATTGCCGCGGCTAAATATACCGCCCCCGGCCGTTCCGTTCCGTTAAATCCCCATACGGCTTTTATCGTCATAGGATCAAGGTCCATCGTTTCGCTTCCGTAACACCAGCAGGGAGTAACCGAAAGCGTTGCGCATACATCCTCCCGAGAAAACTGTTCCGCTACTCTTGCCGCTTCGGCGCCGCCGCCGATGGTAGTACAGCCAATCACGCATTGCACAGGCGTTCCGTCGGCATATCGCAAGTTTTCCTCTATCAGTTTCTTCGCTCCGTTTGCCATGTTCATCGTCTGTTTTTCCAAGCTTTCACGCACGCCTCCCCAGCGTCCGTCAATTACCGGCCGAATACCGATTTTTCTGTTTGCCATCTGTTTTAACCTCCTCCATTTTTTATAAAAAATTTTATTTTCTTCTTCCATATTGTATCTTGATTCTTCTCTTAAATATAGAAGATTCTTTATATAAATTAGCACTCAATTGTATTTTTACAGCAATATATATTTTTTATCATATTCCCTGTGTTTTTTCTATTTCTTCTATGCTGGATTCCACAACCCGACCGTTTTGCCAACGACAGGAAACCATTTTTCCCCCGCGCGCGCGGAAACCGGAAAAAGAACCGTTTTTCCACGAAGGAGGTAATGCCGGTAAAAACTCAATATCGTCAACACTGTTTAAAAGCATCTCGGCAATCGCGGCACACCCGCCGAAATTACCGTCAATTTGAAAGGGCGGATGATTATCAAATAAATTCGGCAGCGTACTTTGTGAAAATAACAGCTTCAGTTGACGTTCTGCTTCCGCCCCGTCGTGCAGGCGGGCATAAAAATTAATAATCCACGCTCTGCTCCACCCGGTATGACCTCCACCGAACGAAAGTCTTCTCTCAATCGTTTTTCGAGCCGCTTCATAAAGCTCGGGCGTTTTTGCTTTAGTAATCTGGTCAGAGGGATAGAGTCCATACAGATGGGAAATATGCCGATGGCCGGGTTCCACTTCCTCATAATCCTGCTGCCATTCCATAATATTTCCGTATCGGCCAATACGCATAGGAGGAATTGAATTCAGAGTATCCTTTATTTTTTGCAAAAATATTTTGTCATTTTCTCCCGCGGCCTCCGCGGTTTCCAAAATTCCCGAAAACAAATCCGTTAAAATTTGATTATCCATTGTACACCCTGCTGAAAATCCTACCTTCCTGCCGGTTTGCGGATCCACAAAGGAATTTTCGGGAGAATTGGAAGGACACGTCACCAAATATCCCGTATGGGGATCCCGCACAAGATAGTCAAAAAAGAATTCCGCACTTTTCCGGATTACCTTCCAATATTTCCGTAAAAACGCGGCATCACCCGTATAGCGGTAATGCTCAAACAAGTGCATACACAGCCAAGAGCCGCCGTTTACAAAGCAGCCCCAGGCAGGAGAATTTCCCGCCGCGGTAAATCCCCAGGGAGTGGTGGCGTGGTGTGCCACCCATCCGCCGCATCCGTACATAATTCTTGATGTTTTTTCCCCATGCCGGCTTAAAAATTCAATATATTCAAACAAGGCCTTGGCGCAATCGGAAAGTCCGGTTACCTCAGCAGGCCAATAGTTCATTTGTAAATTGATATTAGTATGATAATCCGCGCTCCACGGCGGCGTATTATCCTTGGACCATATTCCCTGCAAATTAGCCGGAAGCTTACACCCCGGCGCAGAAGAAGCGATCAGCAAATATTTTCCGTAATTAAAGTACAATTCGGCAAACCCCGGATCTTCTTCTCCGCCGGCAACAGCGGCAAGCCGATCATCCGTATCCATTTTCTGCAGTGCCCGGTTACTCTCCAGACAAAGCACCGATCGGGTCATCATTTCACAAAAAGCAGAACTATGAGCATTTTTCAGTGTCTCATACCCTATGTCAGCTGCTCCGGCTACTGCTTTTAAAGCATTCTGCTCATAAAATTCATCCGCGAACGATGTACACACCGAAACATAAATATTCACATATCCAGCCCGGCGGATGTGATACCCGTCCGCAAGCTGTTCTTTGCGGCCGTCAGTATCTATTCTGACGGCGCATGCCCAAGAAAGAGAGTTTTCTCCCGGCAGTTTTTCGGAAAATATCAGGGTTTCTTCCTGAAAACGAATGCCGTGAAACGGCTCATCGGAAAGTTCCCGTTCAATCTTTTCCCCCGTATAGTGATTGTTTTTTCCGCAGGCTTCCAGCGCAAGAGCATATTCCTCTCCGCTTCCGCCTCCGACGGGATCAAAACGAACGGACATATTGATTTCCCCGTTGTCGCTTTGAATCCGGTTCACAAGCACCGGATCCGCTAATGACGTAAAGTGTTCACGCAGTGTCTTTTTTGTTTGCACCGAACAAATTCCATGTTTTAAATCCAACTCGCGTTTTAAAAAAACATCTTCCGTCCCATGATCGATAATCAATAAATCTCCCGCTGTTCGAAAAGTGCCGTACAGTTTATTGTCACTTCCGTTATCCAAACATTTCAGATATCGGTTTGCCTTATCGATGGCATCCGTATAATTGCCTTGAAAAATCAGCTTTCGAATTTCTTCCAAATGTTCCCGCGTTTCCGGGTTATCCCATTCATGCGGTTCTCCCTCCCACAAGGATTCTTCATTTAAACGAATAATTTCCTGTCCTATTCTTCCAAAGACCATCGCCCCAAGACGGCCGTTCCCCAAGGGCAGCGCTTCTTCCCATTTTTCCGCACTTTTTGTATATCGCAAAAAATATTCTTCCATACAATTGCCTCCTTCTATTGAATATTATACTGTACATTTTTTTCTTTTTATAGTATAATCCAAACAGAAAATAGCACAGGATGGTATTTTTACGATTTTTATGAAAAACCTTTATGAAATTGCTAAGCTGGAGCAGCTGCTCAAAGACTTTTACGCCGTAACCGGTCAGCGTGTAGGGATATTTGACCGTGACGCCAACATTATCATTGAATATCCTCAACCTTGCTGTGATTTTTGCAGTCATATTCGCAGCTTTAAAAAAGGATACAAAGCCTGTATGAACTGTGACCGTACATGGATTGAGGAAGCGGCAAAAGGTAAAACAGTAAAATACCGCTGCCACGCGGGCTTAATCGAAGTATGTGCTCCGATTGTGGATGAAATCGGGATTATCGGTTATTTCATGTTCGGTCAGGTGCTCTATGATACCAACTATCCCGAGCAATACGAGCAATGCAAAAAGCTATGTGCCGACTACTTTACAAAAGAGGAGTTTGAGCAGTTTATTCCGTCGGTCAAACGTATTTCCGCAGATTATCTGCATTCGGTTGAGAATATCATGGCCGCCTGCGTGGGTTTTATCTATTTAAAACAGCTGATCAATGTTTCAGGCACCGGTCTTTGGGGACAGATCGATTATTATCTGGAACGGAATTATACCCGCAATTTCACTTTGGAAGAAATGGCCGAAGAACTAAAAGTAAGTGTTTCTTCCATATGCAAAACGGCAAAAGCAAAATCCGGAAGAACTTTAAAAGAACTTCTGTCGCAAAAACGGATTCATAAAGCCAAAAAGCTTTTGAAAAGTTCCAATTACAGCATCAATCAAATTGCCTTAATGGTAGGAATTTCCGATTACAATTATTTTTCTCGGCTTTTTAAACGCATAGAAGGGCTTTCCCCCACACTCTTTCGCAAACTCAATGAAAAAAACAGACAAGGTTAATAGAAAAAAGCTCACGGAACTTCCCGTGAGCTTTTAAACGTCGTCAGCAGGATTCAAACTGAGACCGATAAAGGCGGGCATAAAAACCATTTTGCTTCATCAGAGAATCATGCGTTCCCTGCTCTACAATATTTCCTTCATTCATAACCAAGATCACATCTGCATGCTGAATGGTGGAAAGTCTATGGGCAATCACAAAACAGGTTTTATCCCGCATAAGTTCCCGCATGGCGGCTTGAATTTGCCGCTCGGTATCGGTATCCACATTCGAAGTTGCCTCATCCAATATGAGCATAGAGCTTTCCAGCATCATCGCGCGGGCAATGGTCAAAAGCTGTTTTTGTCCTTTAGAAAGGTTACTGCCGTTATCGCTTAAAACCGTATCATATCCTTGAGGCAATGACATGATCATATGATGCACCTTAGCCGCTTTTGCCGCCGCCATTACCTGTTCCATTGTAGCGTTTTCCTTTCCATAAGCGATATTTTCAAACACGGTACCGTAAAACAGCCAGGTATCCTGCAGAACCATACTATAAGCCGAACGCAAAGAATCCCGCGTAATTTTTTGAATGGGAATGCCGTCAACCGAAATCGTTCCGCTCTGCACATCATAAAAACGCATTAAAAGGTTAATAACCGTAGTTTTTCCCGCGCCGGTAGGCCCTACGATAGCTACCAAAGCCCCGGGATTTGCCCGCAGCGAGAAATCTTTGATGATAGGTTTTGCCGGATCATAGCCAAACGTAATATGATCCATTACAACTTCACCCTTGACATGCTGCAAAGTAACCGCTTCCGTGTCATCCTCCGGTTCAGGCGTTGCGTCAATCAGCATAAAGACTCTCTCCGCCGCCGCAAAGGCGCTTTGCAATTCCCCAACAATATTTGCCACCTCACTGATCGGTCCGGAAAAACGCCGAGAATATTGAATGAATCCCGAAAGGTCTCCTAGGCGAATGCCGTTTTGCAAATACAGTAATGCCCCCAACGTACACACAAGCGCCAAAGAAATATTATTGATCATATTAACCGTAGGCCCCACAATGGTTCCGTTTGCCTCGGCCTGAGTGTACGCATCAATGGCACTTTGATTTTTCTTTTCAAATTCCTCCTGCACCTGCGCTTCTCTGCCGTATGCTTTCACCGTTTTTTGGCCATTGATCATTTCTTCGGTATAACCGTTTAAAACGCCCAACGCCGCGCTCCGGCGCCGAAAAAGCGGCCGTACTCTTGTTGTAATATACTTGGTAAAAACCACCATAACCGGAACTGTAAACAAAAATACAACCAACAGCTTCGGGGCGATAGCCGCCATCATAACAAAGGATACCACCACCGAAATTACTGTTTGCAGTATTTGCAAAAGATCCGAAGAAATCGATTGGTTTACCGTATCGATATCATAGGTAATCACACTGATAAGATCGCCCGTCTGATACTTATCAAAAAAGCCAACCGGCAGACGCATCAGGCTATCAAATACATCTTTTCTCATTTGACCGGCAACGGCACGCGAAAGTCGTATGACCACCATGGAAAGCAAATAGGAAAACAAGGCCGAAAGCGCATACAGCACTACCATAAGAACCACACAATTTCCAATCAGCGTAAAATCGATCTTTCCCGGTCCTAATTCTATATTGTTAATGGCTTCCGCCGAAATTTTAGGCCCCCAAAGTCCCAAAATGCTCGATATGGCCGATAAAAACAACGCCAGCACCACCAGCAGCCGTTTCTTCCCCAAATACTTCCATATCCGGCGTAAAATTGCCGTTTTCTTTTGCTTGGCGCCGCCGGATATGCGGCGATCCCCGCTGATCTCCGCACGGGTAAACCTACCTCCGCCAATCATACCGGATGCATTAGCCATTTTCCTGTTCCTCCGTCAAATTCATCTGGGTTCGAGCGATATTTTGATACATGGCACAAGTTTTCAGCAATTCCTCATGCCGTCCTTTTCCGATAATTTTTCCTTCCTCCAATACCAAAATTAAATCCGCGTGCATCACCGAACTGACTCGCTGAGCGATAATTATCTTTGTAGTATCACGATAATTCTGCGCAATTGCTTTGCGCAAAGAAGCATCCGTACGATAATCCAGGGCACTTGAAGCATCATCCAGCACAAGAATTTCCGGTCGGCTTGCTAAAGCACGGGCAATAAATAATCGCTGTTTTTGCCCTCCGGAAAGGTTATTTCCTCTCACCGCAACTTCGTAAGCCATTCCGTTTTCTTTTTCGTTTATAAAGCTTGCCTGCGCGTCTGTTACCGCCGCGGCAAGCGCAGCGGAATCAATATCACGAAAGAAACGGATATTATTCTCAATACTTCCCTCCATAATAAAATCATTTTGAAACACTATGCCGAATTTTTCCCGAAGCGTTTCATAAGGAATATTTTTTATGTTTTTACCGTTTAAATAGATGTCGCCTTGATCCGCGTCATAAAATCGCAACAACAAACTGACGATTGTACTTTTTCCGCTTCCGGTGGGACCCAAGATACCAAGCGTTTGTCCGGATTCAAGCGAAAAGCTGATCTCTGAAAGATTATCCACCGCGCCATTATATGAAAAACTTACCTTTTTAAATTCAATAGCGGCAGAGCTTTCATTCGTCTTTATATCCGATGGTTTTGCCTCCAGTTGTTCCTCCATCTCCAGCACATCGGCCACACGATTAGCGCTGGCTTCTCCCTTGGTCCACATCGTAAAGATTCTGGTTACGCCGAGCATGGCGTTCAAAATCATAGTAAAATAACTTTGGAATGAAAGAATAACGCCCGGCTGGATTTCGCCTTGATTCACGCCGATTGCTCCTACCAGAATAACCGCCGTTAACGCAAGATTCAAAATCAGTGATGTTACGGGATTGGTTACCGCGGCAACCGCTCCCGCTTTGCGTTCAGCCTCACATAACGTTGCGTTCACGCCATGAAAGCGTTGTTTTTCATAATCGGTTCTGCAAAGTGCTTTTACTACCCGTATCCCCGTTATATTTTCCTGTACAACGCGTACGGCTTGATCCAAAACTCCCTGCTGGCGGGTATACATAGGCACGCTTATTTTAGTAACATAATACACCACCAACGCAATAATCGGCAAAGTGCCTATCATAATAAGCGCCAGCTTTACATTCATAAACAGAGTGATTACAATACCGCCCAAAAGCAAAATAGGTCCCCGAACCCCCAACCGCTGCATTCGTGCCAAAAGCTGATTCACATTATATGTATCGCTGGTCAGTCTGGAAACGGCAGATGGTATTGTAATATCATCCAATTGCCGGGCAGAAAGCCGATTGATTTTTTCAAACAAATCATAGCGAAGTTTGTGTGTAACCCCACCCGCGCTTTTCGCCGACATTCGGTTGGCTACAATATTAGCAACGACGCAAACAATCGCGCAAAGCAGCATTGCACCGCCAATCAGAAGAATAAATTGCTTTTTTCCCTGCGGAACGGCAACATCCAGCATGATTTCAAGCAGCCGCGGAATCAGCAATTCCATTACCGTGCCGATAAATTTAATGGTCATGGTAACAGCTATATAAAAATAAAACGGCCGTATATATTGAAGAATTCGTTTCATGTTTGTTCCTCTGTAAGCAAAAAGGTTTCAGCATTGCGTTTCATCTTTAAAAGAACTTTTTGCAGCGCTTTATTTTCCTGCTGAGAAAAATCCTGCAGTAAAGCATTTTCCCAACGCTGCAATACTTTTTTAAATTCCGGTATAGCGGCTATCGCTTTTTCCGTAGGAAAAACCAGCAGAATTCTGCGGTCATTTTCCCAGGCCCTGCGAACAATAAAATTATTTTCCTCTAAAAAAGCAAAATGACGGGCGACGCTGCTTTTGTTTAAATTTCCGTACCGCACAAAGGAATCCTGCTGACGCCCCGGCTCTTCGCAAATTTCAATCAGATACCGAATATGAAAGAATCTAAGGCCGTATTTTTGTGCTGTTTTAGCGTAATAATCCGCGGTTAAACGATGTATGGCTTCCATCTCATGAATTCTTCCTTCCATAGTACCTCCTATTGGTTGCATGGTAAAACTGTTGCATTATGCAACTATTATAATATGATATTATTATTTCGTCAATAGTATGAATACAGCGTTTCATAAAAAAACGCCCTTGTGTCATGCGTAAAAGCACATTTTCAAGAGTGTTTTTAAAAGATTTATATCAACCTTTTTTTTATTAAAAGCAAGAATAACAGCTTCCACACTTTGCCGCTGCTTACTATCAAGGACTTTTAATTTCTCCCTAATTCGACTTCGTTTGTTTGGATTACTCCATACAAAAATTCTCAGACATTAGCCGAAAATATTTCCAACTATAAAAGAAAGTTTGCTCTCTAAACAAAGTTTTTTCCTTTTTAATACGGTTGATATCGTTTTCGTTCAAACCAATGTTCCTGCTTATTATCTTACGGAGCGTTTTTTCTGCATACGTAGCTGTACAAGTCTTTCTGTAAAGCGGTGTTTATACATATAGCATCATTTTGCGCACATTATTATGTTATAATTCCGTATATTAAATTGATTTAGCAACAAAGAAAGCCACGAATACAGCCTTAAATGAAAAGCAAAAACAGCGCATCAAATATTACGCGTAAACTTTTCTATATTATTTACATTTCCCATAATGAGAACATGGTCATCCATACCGAATTTATAATCAACATCCGCAAGCTTTACCTGACCGTTTTTCTTTGTAGCCAGCACGTTGATTCCATGAATTTTTCGTACATCGATTTCTTTTAGACTTTTATTCATCCAAGTTCTGGGGACAGAGGTTTCATATATGGCAATATCATTGGAAAGTCTGTAATAATCAAAAACATTTCTTGCGCTATATTGCACGGCAAGTTTATGAGCAAGATCTTTTTCCGGATCTACTACCACATCGGCGCCGTTACGCAGCAAAAACTTTTCCTGAATTTTAGTGCTTGCTTTGCTTACAACCATTTTTGCACCCAAATCCTTTAACAGGCTGGTAATTTCCAAACTGCTTTGAAAATCATTTCCGATACACACAATGCACATATCAAAGCTGTTTACCGAAAGGCTTTTCAAAACGTCCTCGTTCTTGCAATCGGCAACCTGTGCGCAGGTAACCACGTCAATAAGGCGGTTTACGGCCTCTTCGCTCTTATCCACGATCATAACGTCATTACCTAATTCGGCAAGTTTTTGGCTTAAATGCTGACCGAAACGGCCCATACCTATTACTAAAAAATTTTTCATTATTTTTTATATTATATCTCCTTAAAAAATATTTTTTACCCTACATTTACTTTTTCTTCCGGAAAAAGCAATACATCTTTTTGCTTCTTTTCCGTAAAAATCAACGCAAAGGAAAGGCTTCCGATACGCCCGCTGAACATCAGCAAAATCAATATAATCTGTGAGATTGCGCCAAGATCCCTCGTAATTCCCGTGGACATCCCTACCGTTCCCATTGCCGAAAAGCACTCAAACACAACATCAGGCAATGAAATTTCCGGTTGCAGCACACAAATAATCAATACGCCGACAAGAGAGAGCGTCAAATGAATAACGATAACACACAAAGCATTGATTACAACATGGATCGGAAGTCTTCGTTTGAAAACATTATACCCGGATTTGTTGCGTAAGCTGCTGAGCAAGCAAATAAAGATAACCGCAATCGTTACGGTTTTAACACCGCCTGCCGTAGATCCGGGAGATCCGCCGATAAACATCAGCAAAATTGTAAGCATTTTTGAAACATTACTTAAGCCGGCGGTATCCACAGAATTGAATCCTGCGGTACGCGGTGTAACGGCATCAAAGAAAGAATTCAGCAGCTGCTGATGAAACGGAAGATCCCTATTCGTAGCGTCTTTTTCAAACAATAGAAACAATAAGGTTCCGCCCAACGCAAGAATCACGGTAGAAACCAAAACAATTTTGGAATGCAGCTTATAACGCTTAATATGCCATTTATTTTTAGCGATATCATCCCAAACAATAAAACCTATGCCGCCAATTAAAATCAAAGCGGATATTGTCAAAATGACCAACGCATCGTCTGAAAAAGAAATTAAAGAAGAATATTCGCCAAACTCTCCTAAAATATCAAAGCCGGCGTTACAAAAAGCCGATATTGACATAAATACCGCTGTATACAGTCCTTGTGAAAGACCGAAAATAGGAATAAATCGTGTAGCTAAAAGAATACTTCCTATTAATTCAAAAATAACGGTACCCGCAACAATATGTTTTGTCAGGCGAACCATACCGCTGATATCCGGCGTGTTAAAGCTATCCTTTAACAGTGTACGTTCCTTTAAGGTGATTTGTCTGTTTAACGCCAACGAAACAACCGTCATTAACGTCATAAATCCAATGCCGCCTATCTGAATCAGGATAATAATAACCGTTTGGCCAAAAACAGACCAATGCGTATATGTATCCACTACCACAAGCCCGGTTACACAAGACGCGGAGGTCGCGGTAAAAAGACAGGATAAAAACGATGTACTCTCCCCTGTTCGCGACGAAATCGGCAAAGAAAGAAGAAGTGCTCCTAATAATATCAGCATACAGAAGCCAAAAGAAATAATTTTAGGATATGAAAATTTTAAACCAAAAGTTTTCATGAAACTACTCCCGCTGTTATTGTATTCAGTATAACACAATCCCATAAAATTGACAACAACAAATATTTCACGCTCTTACACTGAATCTGTCTCTATCACTCTGCGTCATTTTTCTATATTTTATGAATGATTTTCCGTTTTTTGCAAAAGAAAAGGCCATAACTTTCTTTACTGCATGATATCTTTTTATTGCTGAAAGATATTTAAGTTGTCAAAATATCAGGAGAATGTTATAATACAGTCACGCGGGCGTGGCGGAATTGGCAGACGCGCCAGACTTAGGATCTGGTGAACTTTTCGTGCAGGTTCAAGTCCTGTCGCCCGCACCAAAAGAGACACCAGCTTGATACAATAGTTATTAGGGCTGGTTTTTTTATGGGAAGAGAGAAAAATATGGAATTCAGAAAAGTATTTGATACCATACCGGAACAGTTTGATAAGTATAGGCCTCGTTACTGCGCTGAACTCTTTTCCGACCTCATTGCATATGCTGGAATCGGTCCCGGTAAGGCAGTTCTGGAATTAGGTCCGGGAACAGGTCAGGCCACCGGCCCTATACTTGATACCGGCTGCGATTATCATGCGATTGAACTCGGTGAAAACTTATATGAGATGATGAAACGCAAATACGGAAATTACCCTAATTTCAGTATTGTAAATGGCGACTTTATTACATACAATTTGGGAGATCAAAAATTTGATATATTTATTCCGCTGCAACAATTCAGTGGATTCCTGAAGAAATCGCCTTTTCAAAAACTTTTGATTTGCTGAAGCCAGGTGGGGTGCTGGCGATGATGTTTACAAAAGCAGATTATAAAACTCCCAATGAAGACTTGTATAACAAAATCCAGCAGATATATTCTGAATATTTTAAACCGCAAACGGGATATAAGCACGGCGATTTTAATTACACTCATGCGCCTGATTACGGATATGTCAACCTTGACAAGCATGAATATTACGGAAAACGCGAATTTACCGCAGACGAATACGTAGCTTTAAGCGGCACACATTGTGATCATATTGTTATCCCAGAGCCTTATAAAAGTAAGTTCTTTGCTGGACTTAGGGAGACGGTGCTGGAAGCCGGAGATAAGATTGTATTTTATGATACATTTATTCTGTTTTTAGCAAAGAAGCCATTATAATGCCGTACTAGTGCCAGTTAAAGGCTAACAGAAAAAAGAACGCAGCATCTTTTTTAGTCCCCGTTTACAGGCAAGGGCCTGGATCCAAATGCGCTCCGCGTCTTTTCTTTTAGCCGCCCACGATCTTTTTAATCTCTTTTTACAGATCGAGCCTAAACACAAATTGTGTTCAGGTGATTTATGTTTGGACTATATTGCTTTTCAGTAGAGATTATAGTATGGTTGATGTACAATAGGGACAAAACTGATAATCAAGTGATCAGTTGTTTTTACAAACAAATAGTATTTGGATAAGATATATATGAAGAAAATTTTTCTATCAGCATAGCAGAAAATTCATTAATATATTCGTTCATACTGTATTTTTTATATACATAGATTTTTCTTTTGATTTCTCCTATATTTTTTAGAGTTATATCTTCTGATAACTGCCCACGCCATGATAGTTCCGGAACAATTGCTATTCCAAGTCCCAATTCGACGCATTTTCTTATATAAAACGGATCTTCGCTTTGCAAGACAATGTGCGGATTAAAACCCAAACTGTTGCAAATTTTTAGGGAGTTTTCATATAGACTGCTTCCGCTGTTCATTGTAATAAACGGAGCATTTTCAAGCTCAAGCGGAGTTGTGTCGTTATTAAATACAAATTCATTTTTATTATAAGCCAATAAAAAGTTCTCTTCTGCCGCCTTTGTTTTTAAATATGGTAAATCCAACTCTTTATCCGTTACAATAATGTCAAATTCGTCTGAGGCATCATCGGTGCTGTGTACGGTTATAAAATAAATTTCAGGATGCATTTTTCTGAAATTTTCAATTACCTCCATAACAACACGACGAGTGATATGTATATTTATTTTAATTGTTTCTGTTTTGAGTGAATTTTTTAAAGATTTTTTTGCATTTTCAAGCAAATCCAAAGCAGATTTTGCATTTTTATAAAAAAGCAAGCCCGAATCATTAAGCACTATTTTGTTGGCGCGTCTTTCAAATAAAGGGGTTTCAAGCTCTGCCTCAAGACGTTTTATAGTTTGTGAAATGTTTGAGGGAGGAACTAAAAATTTTTTTGCAGTTTTAGAGAAGTTTTGTGTTT
>ULSF01079987.1_pt1 | contig 33195 bp, 25 predicted proteins | sample 1956121 | NCBI WGS metagenome assembly ULSF01 (sample SAMEA4835701, study PRJEB28245) | human gut metagenome | biome: gut microbiome; material: fecal sample | place: Denmark | collected 2008
GAAAATGCGGAAGCATATTCAGCGGATGAAAAAAGCTTCCCCGGAAAGGGAAGCGCGGTCTGCCGAAAAAACGGTTCGTGCATCGGTACAAAAAATTTATGCATCGCATGGGAGGGTTCGCCGCAGGGTAAACGTCCCACCGGGACGCTTACCGCCCCTTCCGGGCTCTTTTTCGTAAGATTTCGCTCTCTTTGGAAGGCAACCCGGCGAGCCGCTTTTGAAAAAGGCGAACAAACCCGTCGAACTTTTTCGGCCGTGTAACTTTTTTTTGATACGCTGCGCTTTCCCGGCAGGGGAAGCGTAGTTAAAACTTTCCGCTGCTGCCGCCGTGACTGCGTCCGGACGAACTGACATGACTTCCGCCGGAGGAAGAGGAGGTGTTTTTAGGACGGGCTGTGCGGGAGACGTTTCGATACAGAAAGATATCGCGGCTTTGCGTTACCTGAAAGCTATCGGGACGGATGTAACTGGATGCCGCCGGCTGCCGGCGAACGGATTTCAGTTTGGATTTCATTGCCGAAACGGAAACGATGGCAATCAAAAAACCGATGCCCAGCGCAATCAGAATCCAGGAAAGCTGAAACGCGCCTCTGGGCAGGTTTTCCGAATCATACGGATGTCCGGCGGCGGCCTGCGTCAGGAAGTCGTCACACAAGTCGGCAAAGCAAAGAAAAGCTTCACTGTAATCGCCCTGGCTTAAATAAGGGCGAAACTGTTCTACGATATACGCCTGACCGCTTGGGGTAAAAGCGTCCTCGCCGAAACCGTAGGTCGTAATGGCCCAATCGCGGTTCTCCATGCTGATTAAAAGCAAAATACCGTCATCATTCTCCCCATAGCCATAGCCGTTATAATCATAAAAATCATCGGCATAAGCGGCAGCGCTTTTAGAACCCAGAGAATAAACCGTAACGATGGCAACATCACATTCGTGAACTTGGCTGATGCCGTTTAATTTTTCTAACAGGGCCTCTTCCTCCGAAGAAGAAAGCAGCGAGGCGTTATCTACCAATAAAGGCAGCTGTCTTTGCTGCGGAATAGCAGGGGTATTTTCCGCCACGGCGGAAACCGTTAGAGAAAAGCAGAAAATCAATAACAAACAGATTTTTTTCATTATAAACTCCATGCGGCCGCGCAAGCGGCTCTATCGGTGAAATAAAAATTGTTCCCTCAAAGAAGATTGAGCAGCCAGGCAATCAATATCAGCAAAAAAATTCCTGCCGAGCAGCCGCCCCAAAGGCCTAAAAGCCATCGCCAGTACGCGCTTTTATCCATCGGCAGATCCCCGACAAATTTACCGGTTTGGCCGTTCATGGCAAAGGTATAGGTTTTTCCCTGCCAGCTGGTACTTAACAGCCATACCGGGTAAAGCGCGTAAACGGCCTTTCCGTTGGAAAGCGAAATTCCGCTGTTTTCCGGCACAACCGACTGATATCCGCTTACGGTAGAGGCAAACATACTTTCCGTACTTTTTTGAATGCGCTCGTTGGCTCGCTGAATACTCTGCTGAGCCGTTACATCGTATCGGTCGGCAAAAAAACCGGCCATATACGCGGTTTGAAAATCTACCGCCTGAGAAAAATCAAACGGCTCAATGGATTCCATCAAATCATCAGGCATGACCGAGGATCCGTCTACCGGAACGCGCTCAAAGCCGATATTTCCGGCGCGAAGCAGCGAATAATGGCTGGTTTCCACGTAGTTATAGTTGCTGTCGCTCCAAGCGCGCGTCCGAGTGGCCCGATACCGGATATTCGCGTCCGCGTCGGCATCAAACAACCAAAAAGGCACATAAACACCCTTAATCTCATCAATATGACTTTGGCTTGAAAAAACCTTGGGCACCAGACGCTTGCCTTTTAAATGTTGCGTAAAGCCCGCTTTTGCGTCTTCTTTGCTCAATTGAAAGGGAATCACGTAATCCGGACGCAGATCGCCGGAAAAATTACCCTTCATTACCACGGGATTTCCGCAAAACGGACAGCTTGCCGCCGCGGTGGTTTTATTGCTGATGATCTCTCCGCCGCAGGAATTACACACATAAACCGACATATCATCGGTTTCCCCCGGCTGCCAGTTTCCCCCGGCAGACGTTTCCCACTCCATATTGGATGCGGTGTCACTTTTGAGCGCGTCATCATAGTCTTTTAAGGTCTCCGGGTCAAACGTTGTGTCGCAATAGGGACATTTCATCTTTTGCAGCGTGCTGTCAAATTCGATGGCGCCCCCGCAGCACGGGCATTTATATTCCAGTAGCTCTGACATATCAATCTCTCCTGCTTTCAAAATACCGCCGAAACGGTAAACATCAAAAAACAGCGCTGCCGCCAAGAAAAATTCGGCTGCGGCAGCGCCCGGGGATACCCGGTTTTCCATAAAAATTACGTTTTGTCGTTTTCATCAAAATTATCGCCGCATTCGGGGCAGAATTTGGGCGGATGATGCGGATCCTTCGGTTCCCATCCGCATTTATCACAACGGTAAAGCGGCGCGTTATCCGGTTTTTTCGCACCGCATTCGGGGCAGAATTTTCCCTTGTTCACGGCTCCGCAAGAACACTTCCAGCCCTCATCCGGTTTTTTCGCGCCGCACTCGGGACAAAAATTACCCTCTGCTTGAGCCCCGCAGGAGCATTTCCAGCCTTTTTTTTCGGCCGGCTTTTTCGCACCGCACTCGGGGCAGAAATTTCCCGAAACTCTGGCACCGCAGCTGCATTGCCAAGCGGCCGAATCTTCTGCTTTTTCTTTCCTTTCCGTTTGCTGCTGCGCGCCGAGGGCAAACAGATTCTGCGCGTTTGTACCGCCTGCTTGCTGCGCCATGGAAACTCCCATAAAGCCCATCATTGCGCCGTTCTCGTTTTTCGCCGCGGATTTCATTGCCTCAGCCTGCGCGCCAACCAAAGTAGCCGCCGCCATGGTGGGATCGCGCATAATCGCCGTTTGCTGCGCCTGCTTGATCATGGCAGCGTCTTCTTCCGAAAGCGTAATGGGGTTCATGGCTACAGATACAACCCGTAAACCGCGCAGCTGGGCCCATTTGGCGGTCAGTGCCTCGTTCATTGCCTGACAGAGTTCTTCCGCGTGGCCGGGCAGAGCGCTGTAGCGGATGCCCATTGCCGAAATTTTAGCAAACGCGGGCTGAAGCGCGCTTAAAAACTCTGTTTTTAGCTGACCTTCAATATCAGCACGGGTATAATCCTGCTCTACATTGCCGCAAACATTGGTATAAAATAAAAGAGGATCCGTGATTTTGTACGAATAGACTCCGTTACAGCGCACCGCCACGTCAATATCCAAACCAATATTTTTATCCACTACACGAAAAGGGATGGGGTTGGGGGTGCCGAATTTATTATCAATCAGTTCCTTCGTATTGAAATAGTAAACACGCTGATCCTTGCCGGTATCTCCCCCGTAAGTAAAGCGCTTGCCGATGGTTTTAAAGGTATCCAAAATACTGCGGCCCAGGCTTCCGGCAAAAATGCTGGGTTCGGTAGAAGCGTCGTAAGTAAATTCGCCGGGCTCGGCGCAAACTTCAACCACCTTTCCCTGTTCTACAATAATCATACACTGCCCGTCGGCAACGGCGATACCGGAGCCGTTGGAAATGATATTGTCATTTCCTTTTGTGTTGGAGGAACGGCCCGAAATACGTTTTTGTCCTTTCGTAACCAGAACGTCGGCGTCAAGCGCGTCACAATAGAAAAATTCTTTCCATTGATCGGCAAGTGTACCGCCGAGCGCCCCTATCGCTGCTTTAATAAGACCCATATTTGTTTTCTCCCTTCAAAATCATTTTACAAAAACGGTTCTGCGCGGCCGAAGATATTTCTTCCTCATTATATGCTCTGCGGCGGATACAATATGAGCCGCCGTGATAAAAAGAAATGCTCTGACCGATATAAAAGTATTATATCATATTTTTTACGTTTTTCAACAATTCGCCCGTAAATTTTTTGCTTCAGCATAAACGGTTATATTCTTCCTCTGAAACCGGTTCACACCACAGATTTTCCGTTTCTTCTCCCGGCACCTCCACGGCTAAATGGCTGAACCAATGATCTTTTTTAGCGCCGTGCCAATGCTTTTTGTTAGCGTCAATTATAATGACATCTCCCGGCATCAGACTCCGGGCTGCTTTTCCTTCTTCCTGATACCATCCCTCACCCTCGGTACAAAGCAGAATCTGTCCTCCGCCTTTTACGGCTTTATGAATGTGCCAGAAGTTACGGCAGCCCGGTTCAAAGGTTACATTGGCGATGGACACATTGGATTTACCCGGCACCGTCAAGGGCTTTAAATAAGATTTTCCCGTAAAATACTTGGCAAAAGCGATATTCGGCTCTCCTAAACCAAATAGCCCTCCGTGTTTGGGCGGGACATCTTCGGCGTACACCTCTTTGGCCATGTAAAAGGCGGCCCAGGCGTTCGGCCACCCGCAGTAAAAGGCTAAATGCGTAATCATTTCGGCCATCTCTTCTTTGGTAACACCGTTGTTTTTGGCATTGACCAAATGATAGCGAAAAGAATCATCCAGGCAGCCTTTGCCTATCAGCCCCGCAACCGTAATCATACACCGGTTTTTTACGGATAACTGCTCTTCACGAGCCCACACCTGGCCAAATAAAACATCATCGTTTAATTCCGCGAATTTGGGCGCGAAATCTCCTAAAACAGTTCTTCCCGCGGTTTGTTTTTTCATCACGATATTCCTCCTTATTCGCTGTTATCAATCGTTTCCTGTCAGAAGTAAACGCCGAGACTTTTTAAAAAGACCGGCGGTTGATCTTTCTCCGATGCTCTGTAGATCTCCGGCTTTTATTGCGGTGACGCTTTTTTGTTCACGGACAGCGCGGAAAAAAGCAATTCACAAGGTGCTTTTTCAAAGCGTTGGATCGTCGAGAAATCGAAAAATTTTTGATTCTAAAATAAAAGTTTGTCCTTTTGTTGCTTTTCCTGTCCGAAACCGGCTTTTTTGCCGGGAAAACCGACGGCTCAAAAGCAGCTTTTAGCGCGCTTCTGTGAAAACGCGGATAGGTTCGACCGCGGAGGGCGCCGGTTCGGCGGAAAAAATGCCGGTATCAGACAGCGCGGGAGCGGTTTTTTAAAGGACTCCGAAATATCCGGGCTTTTCGTCCGCTGCCGAAAAAATCCGTTTTCAAAGCGTGCCGTATCCGTCTTAAAACGGTCGACGGCGTTCAAGAGGACGCCGAACGGCTATACGGGTTTCGGAGGTTTTTATTTTTCGGCAAAATACACCCAGTTTTCTTTTCGAGGCTGGGGCTGAGGAATTTTACCGTCCGGATATCCTAAAATACAATGGCCGATGCCCTCATATTCTCCTTCAACGCCTAAGCGATGTAAAAGAGCTTTGCCCTCAGGCAGTTCAAAAACCTCTTTAGCCCGATGAATCCAGCAGCTGCCGATACCTAAGGAATGTGCCGCCAGCATTAAATTTCCCATAACAAGACTGCCGTCATACACCCGGTTGGGACAATTTTTGTTCGCCAGTACTACCAATACTGCCGGCGCGCCGTAAAAAGGATCGCCGGAACTGCCCATAACCGAAGCGTTCAGCCGGGAAAGTTCATCGCGCACAGACGGATCCGTTACCGCAAGAATAATAGGCGACTGCCGATTCATAGCCGTGGGCGCGTAGGTTCCGGCTGTTAAAATCTGCTCCAGAAGTTCTGAGGGAATGGCGTCCTTTTTAAATTTCCGGATGCTTCGGCGTGTACAGATAGCGTTTATGATTTCATTCATGATCCTTTCCTCCTTGTAAAACTCATTTTTTTATTATTGTATCACGATTTTCCCATGCGAACAAGACCGAGATGAAAAAACCTTTTTCACAAAAATTTCATAAAAAAAAGATTGACTTTGAGCAAACTCCAGGTATTATCATGATAGCGGAATAAAAAGGGGGGATGCATGGTGACGATTAAAGAGGTCAGCGAAAAATATAACATTACTCAGGACACGCTCCGGTATTATGAGCGTGTGGGTATGATACCGCCCGTAACGCGTACCTCCGGCGGTATTCGGGATTATAAACCGGAGGATCTTGGGTGGGTGGAACTTGCCATTTGCATGCGAAGCGCGGGATTGCCGATTGAAGCCATGATTGAATACGTAAGACTGTTTCAGCAGGGAGACACTACCTTTGCCGCGCGGCTTCAGCTGCTGCAAGAGCAAAAAGAGGCGCTTTTACGGCAGAAACAGCAGATTGACGCCACCCTAACACGGCTGGAGCATAAAATCGAGCGGTATCAAAAAGCCGTGGAAACAGGAAAATTAAATTGGAATAAAGGAGATTGTGATTAAAATGTATTTGGAATCTATCAACGGTCCTGCGGACGTAAAAAATTTAAACACAGCGCAGCTGACGGTTCTTGCCGAAGAAATCCGCCGCGTGCTTTTAGAAAAATTGAGTCGGCACGGCGGCCATTTCGGGCCGAATTTGGGAATGGTGGAGGCAACGATCGCTCTTCATGCGGTATTTGATTCGCCTAAGGATAAAATCATATTTGACGTATCGCATCAATCCTACACACACAAGATTCTTACCGGTCGCAAGAACGCTTTTTTGGATCCTGAACACTATGATGATGTAACCGGTTATACCAACCCAAAGGAAAGCGCGCATGATGTTTTTACCGTGGGTCATACCTCTACCTCGGTCAGTTTGGCCTGCGGCTTGGCCAAAGCACGTGATTTAAAAGGGGAAAACGGCAATATAATAGCGGTAATCGGCGACGGTTCCCTCAGCGGCGGAGAAGCCTTGGAGGGGCTGAATGTGGCCGCGGAGATGAAGAGCAATCTGATCCTCGTGGTAAACGACAATGAGATGTCCATTGCGGAAAATCACGGAGGACTTTACCAAAACCTGCGGTTGCTGCGTGAAACAGACGGACAGGCGGCGTGCAATTTGTTTAAAGCTATGGGACTGGACTATGTATATGTTGCCGAAGGCAATGAGCTTTCCGCTTTGCTCAGCGCTTTTCAAAAGGTAAAAGACAGTACACGTCCTATCGTAGTACACATTCACACGCAAAAAGGAAAAGGCTACGCGCCGGCAGAAGAAAACAAAGAACCCTGGCATTACAGCGGACCCTTTGATCTTGCCACGGGGAAACCACTGTATTCCTCTGACGGGGAAGATTATGCAAGCGTAACGGCGGAGTTTTTGCTGAAAAAGATGAAAGAGGATCCGTCTGTTGCTGCCATTACCGCCGGTACTCCTACCGTAATGGGCTTTACACAGGAAAAGCGCCGGGAGGCCGGAAGACAGTTTATAGATGTGGGCATCGCGGAACAAACGGCGGTTGCCTTGGCTTCCGGAATCGCCGCGAACGGCGGAAAACCCGTCTTCGGCGTATATAGTTCTTTCCTTCAGCGTGCTTTTGATCAGCTTTCCCAAGATCTGTGCATTGATAAAAATCCTGCTGCAATCGTGGTCTTTGCCGGATCGATATACGGCATGAGCGATATTACGCATCTGGGATTGCAGGATATTCCCATGATGGCCAATATTCCTAACTTGGTATATCTGGCTCCGACAAACAAGGAAGAATATCTTGATATGCTTGCCTGGAGCTTGGAACAAACTCAATATCCGGTGGCTATCCGCGTGCCGGGAGGCGAAATGATCTCGAAAAGGGAAGAGAGCTGCTGGAGCGGCGAAAAAATAAACACCTATGAAGTAACGCAAGCGGGAAGCGGCGCGGCCATTTTGGGAGTGGGCACGTTCTATCCGCTGGCAAAACAGGCCGCGGACTTGATTTTTGAAAAAACAGGAGTACGCCCCACCGTCATAAAACCCTGGTCCGTCACCGGGATGGACCGTCCTCTTTTGGAACAGCTGAAAAAGGAACATTCCGTGGTGGCAACTTTGGAAGACGGCTTTTTAGATGGCGGCTTCGGCGAAAAGCTGGCACGGTTTTACGGTGATACCGGCATAAAAGTATTGAACTTTGGCTTCAAAAAGGAATTTCTTGACCGATATGATGTGCAAACCGTGTTGAAGGAAAATCATTTAACCGCTGAGCAAATTGCCGAAGATATTTTGAAATTGCTGTAACCATGGATTCAGAAAAAGGAGAAAACCGTATGAAAAAAAAGATTTTGATTCTTTCCACCAGCCCCCGCAGCGCCGGAAATTCAGACAGACTGGCAGACGCTTTTTTGGCAGGCGCCCGGGCCGCCGGACACGAAACGGAAAAAATTTCTTTGCGGGATAAGAATATCGGCTTCTGCAAAGGCTGTATGGCCTGCCAGAAGACAGGGCGTTGTGTAATCCATGACGATATGCAGCCGATCCTGCAAAAAATGCTTACCGCTGATGTGCTGGTTTTTGCTACCCCCATTTATTACTATGAAATGTGCGGTCAGATGAAAACCCTGCTTGATCGCAGCAATCCTCTTTATAACGCGGATTACGCGTTTCGTGATATCTATCTGCTGGCAACGGCCGCCGATGAAGCAAAAAGCGCGGCAGAGGGCGCCCAAACCGGACTTTCGGGGTGGATCGTCTGTTTTCCCGAAGCACGCTTTGCCGGTACGGTGTTTGGCGGAGGGGTTGAGGCCCCGGGGCAGATTGAAGGACATCCGGCGTTAAAGGAAGCCTATGAAGCCGGGAAAAATGCGTAAAAAACAGCTGCTGTGCGGGCTTCTTTCGGCGGTGCTGCTTACCGCCGGCTGCGCGCAAGCGCGGCCAAAAAACGAAACGACACAGCAGCCTGTTCCAAGCAGCCAAACAAACCCTCCCCTTCCTGCCGAAACCGACAGTACGGAAGCCACGCTCTGCATGGAGATTGATGAAAAAAGTTTTTTGATTACACTGTATAACAATGAAACGGCAGAGGCGTTTTTGCAGCTTTTACCCCTGACGCTGGAAATGCATGAACTCAACGGGAACGAAAAATTTTGTTATTTAGATCATACCCTTCCGGCAAAAGCGCAAAAACCTTCCCAAATTCACGCGGGGGATTTGATGCTGTATCAAAAAAACTGTTTAGTGCTGTTTTATGAAAGTTTTTCCACTTCTTACAGCTACACGCCTTTAGGATATACCCAAACGCCGGCGGAACTTGCCCGGGCCCTCCGCGGAGAAAAAATAACCGTACGCTTTCGGTTGCAGGAAAGTACATAACGGATCCGTACTTGGCTAAGGGATCGGATTTATGCCGGGAGACACAGCGGAGGCGGTGTTTTGCGGCTTAACGGATCGGTTCGGCACGGTAAGGGATAGCAATCGGCAATGTCTTAGGGGAACAAAAGACAGGGACTTATTTTTGTAAAGTTCAGAGAACAGCGCGGCAAACGCCGCAAACAACGGCGATACTCTTTGATGAGTGCGTTTCTGTTTTCGTCGGTGTTGAAAAAATAAACAAAAACCGCCGCATAGGCGTGAAAGATCGGCAAGGCGCGGCTTCGGACGCAGAAATTCACCGAAGCACGCTGCGCGTTGCTTTCCTTTTGCCGAGATTTTTTATGCCGGGAGAAAAAATCTGTATGCGGTTTCTTGTTTGGCGAATGATATTATGCCTGCTGCGCCGTTCTTCTTTTTGCCTATCAGGAATCCTTTTGTTTTATAGAGAAAGCTTTTTTTAAAATACCTGTTTTACGGCAGGTTTTATGGGTTAAAAAGAAGAACGGCCTGAAAAATACCTTGTTTGCCGCATAGGCTTATTTTTTATTGCTTTTTTTTATGGCATGCTATATAATACCTTGTAGTTATTTATAGTGGAGGAAATGTACGCATGAATTCAGTTTATGATGAATCATACTATACCCGTTACCGGCTGAGTGAAGAACAGACGGTAAATTATTCAGGTTGTTTGCATCTTCAAAAATTTTTCCGTCGTATCGCTGAAACCATTGTTGAAAAATATCATCCCAAAACGGTTTTGGACGCGGGCTGCGCTTTAGGAATGTTAGTAAAGGCTCTGCGGGATTTGGGGGTAGAGGCGTACGGTATTGATATTTCCGAATATGCAATTACCCATACAGATCCCTCCGTTTCTTCCTATTGCAGAGTCTGCTCGCTTACAGAGCCTTTGCCCGGTGAATTTCCTACGCATTTTGATATGATAACCTGTGTTGAGGTTTTAGAGCATCTTACGGAAGCGGACGGAAAAAAGGCAATCGCCAATTTATGCCGCTATACCGATATGGTTCTTTTTTCTTCCACGTCAAAAAAAGATGAGGATCCTACGCATTTAAATGTACGTACTTCTGATTTTTGGGCTTCCGCTTTCGCCGAAGTCGGTTTTTATAATCAGACAGATCGTTATCCGAGCTTTCTTTCGGCGGACGCGTATTTGTTTGTACGCAACGCTTCTTATCTTCCGGCGGTAGAACGGTATGAAAGAACCATTAACTGTAAAAAAGCAGAGATCGGCGCTGTCAGCCAGCAGGCGGAAGCGCAAAGAATTATGCTGCAGGAGAATATTTCTCTTTTAAAAGAAACACTGGCTCTGCAGAAAGAGCTGGCGGAAAATGTGAAAAGAGAAAACAATACTTTAAATATTCAGCTGCAGCATACTTTGGCGGCGTATCAGCAAATCAGCCGTTCTCAATTCTGGCGGATAACGTATCCTCTGCGCTTTATAGCGGATCAGATAAAAAAACTTTTAAAAAAAATTCGGTCTTTGCTAAAAAAAAATGAAAAAATAAGCCAAGAAAAATGTTATTCCATTTCAAAAAGCCGCCGGAAAGAGGAGAGTAAAAAGGTTTTTGACCGCCCGGTAAAGTTCAGTATTCTTGTGCCGCTTTATAATACACCCAAATCTTTTTTGTGCGAAATGATTGAATCGGTACAAAAACAAACGTATGCGAAGTGGGAATTATGCCTTGCTGACGGAAGTGATGAACAGCACCGCGATGTAGAAAAAATTTGCATGTCCGCCGCAAAAAGCGATTCCCGTATCTGTTATAAAAAACTGAAGGAAAACAAGGGAATATCGGCAAATACCAACGAATGCATTCAAATGGCGACCGGCGACTATTTTGCGCTGCTGGATCATGATGATATTTTGCATCCTTCCGCGCTGTTCTCCTGCATGGAAGTTATTTGCAAGGAAAACGCCGATTTCATTTATACCGATGAAGCTACCTTTGTGAATAATTCATTAGACGATATTGTGCTGCGACATCATAAACCGGATTTTTCACCCGATACTTTGCGCAGTTATAATTATATCTGTCATCTTTCGGTATTTTCCCGCGATTTGCTTGAAAAAGTGGGGCCTTTTAACAGCGAATATGACGGCAGTCAAGACTATGATTTGATTCTGAGACTGACGGAGCAGGCAAAAAAAATCGTGCATATTCCCGAGCTTCTTTATTTCTGGCGCGGACATGCTGATTCTACCGCGGCGTCGGTCGCGGCAAAGCCTTATATTGTGGAGGCCGCACATAAAGCGCTGGCGGCGCATTTAGAGCGTGTGGGACTGAAGGGAGAAGTAAAGGATGGTGCCGTACCGTCGGTTTATAAAATAGAATATGAGCTGAACGGCACACCGTTGGTTTCTATTCTTATTCCGAATAAAGATCATATCGCCGATCTGGAAAAATGTCTTCAATCCATTTATGAAAAGACCACGTATCAGAATTTTGAAATTATTGTTATTGAAAATAACAGCGAACATCCTACTACCTTTCAATATTATGAAACACTCAAGAAATATCCGAGGCTGCAGGTGGTTAAATGGACGAGGGAGTTTAATTATTCGGCAATCAATAATTTCGGGGCGCAGTATGCTTCCGGCGAATATTTATTGCTTTTAAATAATGATATTGAAATTATTTCGGAAAACTGGATTCAGGAAATGCTTATGTTCGCGCAGCGAAAAGATGTAGGCGCTGTGGGTGCGAAGTTATATTATTCTGATGATACCATCCAGCATGCCGGGGTTATTCTGGGTATTTGCGGCATAGCCGGCCATTCGCATAAATATTTTCATCGCTCCAATACGGGATATATGACGCGCGCTTCCATTATTCAAAATTTAAGCGCCTGCACGGCGGCGTGTCTTTTGCTCCGCCGTGATGTATTTGATGAGGTGGGCGGACTGGATGAAAAATTTCAGGTTGCGTTTAACGATGTGGATTTATGTATGAAAATCCGCCGCGCGGGTTATTTGATTGTTTTTACGCCTTACGCGGAAATGTATCATTATGAATCCAAAAGCCGGGGCGCCGAAGTAACGCCGCAGCAGCAGGAAAGATTTCGATCGGAAATTAATCGCTTTCAGGAAAAATGGGGAAAAGAACTGGAAGCGGGCGATCCGTATTACAATCCCCACCTTTCTCTTGAAACGGAACAGTTTGATATAAAATAAAGAAACACCGGGTGCGGTGAGAATCTTTAAAAAGTCCGACTTCGGTCGGATTGAGAGTGTGGGTAAAGTCAATACTCTCTGAGGATGCCGCCGGCTCGAAAACCGATGAATTTCGGACGTTATTATCAATACCACCGTGCCTTTGAAAAATCGCCTATCAAGCGGTTTTTCGTTTATAAGGCGTTTCTTCGATGGCCTGGCACCGTGCGGTGTTGCCGCCGTAAAAAATTTCAGGTTTGTCTACAGTCTGAGTCCGGCTTCAGCCGGACTTTTGGTCTGTTCCATGAATTGATACAATTTTTATGCGTCGCATGTAAGGAGCGGAAAACGTCGCCCCGGACGTTTTCCGCTTCTCCTTTTTTTGGGTAAGATTTCGCCTTCTTGGGAGACGGGGGGTTTCTCCGGTACTCCATCGCCTTAAAAAAAGGTGGACAAGTTGTTGTACAACTTTTTTTCTGGGATATTACGGGATCAGCCAACGATGGATAGCAAGGAGACAAGAGTTGGGAGTGTTTTTATCCGTTCCGTATCGTCCGAAGGGGAGAGATTCCCTTTTCCGTGGCTGCCGGCAGAATTATGTGACCATGGGAGCACGGTAAAGAAGCGGCGGATGGATTTAGGCGGGAATTTTCCTGGAATACCGGGGGAAATATGTTTTATCAGCCGCGGGAAATGCTATAACGGATCTCAAAGAGAAACATAATTTTTCCGGGTAACACGGCGTCGTATCTTATTGAGAGGAGCCGGAACAGGCGTTTTGTAAAACGCTGCGGCATTCCTGATATTAACAGAAACGGCAGCGGAGCCAAACTTTATGGAATCGGAAAGGAAAGAACATCGTCAAAGGATAAGGCGGATTTCTATAATAGGGGCATGATAGCATCGTTTTTAACGCGCGTTGTATCGCTTTTGAACGGAGGTGAATTAAGAACAATAGGATTCCGCTGTTTTCATTGATAGCTCAATTTTTTATTCGGCGGTGTAAAATTTGCAAGCGCCCGCCGCGGCAGGAAACGATATAAAGGATAAAGCACTGCAAAAAATGCGGCGCTTTTTTTATTGAATCGTTAGAATTTTTTTGATATAATATTTCAAAAGGGAGACGGAATGTTATGTTTTTATGTCCTGTATGCAAAACGCCGCTGCAAAAGCAGGAAAAACAATATCAATGCAAAAACCGACACAGTTTCGATATTGCCCGCAGCGGATATGTGAACCTTTTGCGAACTTCCGGGCAAAGAATGCACGGGGATGATAAGCGTATGGTAGCTGCCCGAAGCGCTTTTTTAAATAAAAATTATTATCAGCCGCTGTGTGAAAAAACGGCTGAGCTATGCGTAAAATACGCGGTTCAAGACGGCGCTTTGGCCGATTGCGGGTGCGGGGAGTGCTATTATACGGCTTTTATTGCCCAAAAGCTGCATGGATATATGCAGGTATACGGCATCGATATTTCCAAATTCGCATTGGCTGCCGGTGCGCGCAGAAACGGTGAGATGAAGCTTGCGGTGGCTTCCTCGAAAGCTCTTCCGTTTGCAAACGGAAGTTTGGATATCGTTTTGAATTTATTTTCTCCCCTCCAGGCTGAAGAATTCTATCGGGTGCTGAAGCCGGGAGGAATTTTGATACGGGCCGTGCCTTTAAGAGAGCATTTACTGCAGCTGAAACGCCGTATTTATGAAACCCCGTATGAAAATAAACCGGAAAAAACCGATATACCGGGCTTTTTCCTCTTGGAAGAACAATCGGTACAATATGAGTTCTTGCTTCAAAGCAATGAGGATATCCTGAATCTTTTTCAAATGACACCCTATTATTACAAAACAGGCCGGAGCGATCAGGCAAAACTTGCCGAATTGAATACGCTTAGCTGCACCGCGGCCTTCGGCTTGTTGGTTTACAGGAGGAATTTGTGAAAAAACTTTTGCTGATCATCAATCCCTGCGCGGGGCAGAAGCGTGCCAATAAGTATTTGACCGATATTGTAGGCGTATTTTGCGCGCAGAATTATGAATGCACGGTGTTTGTAACGGCTAAACGCGGAGACGCCGCGCAAAAGGCATATGACTGCGCAAAACATTTTGATTTTCTCGTATGCATCGGCGGCGACGGTACCTTTAATGAAATGCTTTCCGGCATCTGGCGCGCCGGCGCGGATGTACCGGTGGGATATATTCCTGCGGGCAGCACCAATGATTTTGCAAATTCACTGAAACTGCCCAAAAATATTTTAAAAGCAGCGGCCTCGGCCGCGCAGGGACGGGAATATCCTCTTGATATCGGAACTTTTAACGGACGCTGTTTTTCTTATGTAGCTTCCTTCGGCGCGTTTACCGAGGCTTCCTACAGCACGCCGCAGCAAGCAAAAAATTTATTGGGGCATCTTGCCTATATCCTGCAGGGGATAAAAGATTTACCTTCCATTAAGCCGGTACGGGTGCATGCCGAAACCGAAAAGTTCGTGATCGACGGCGATTACGTGTTCGGTACGGTGAGCAATTCCACCAGTATCGCGGGAATTGTAACGCTTCATGACGGACTTGTGGATATGAGCGACGGTCTGTTTGAACTCATTCTTGTAAAGACTCCGCAAAACGCGGTGCAGCTGGGCAATATCATTCGCGCAATACAAACGCATAATTTAGCCGCTGAAGAAATCATTTTTTTAAAAACCGCCAGAGTTTTGATAGAAACACAGGGTTGCGGCTGGACGCTTGACGGCGAATATCAGGCAGGCTGCGAAAAAATTGAAATTATCAACCATCATCACGCTATACGCTTTATCAAGTAAGGAATATTTTACAGACTTTTTAACCGTCTGAAAAAAGGAGAATCATGAATATCTTTCTTATTTTAAGCTTTCTTTTTTTAATGGGCAGCTGTTTGGGCTGGGGGATGGAAGTTATTTTTCGTCGTTTTTTTTCACGGGCAAATCCGGAAAGAAAATGGATTAATCCCGGTTTCTTGACGGGACCTTATCTGCCGATATACGGATTTGGGCTATGCCTTTTGTATCTTTTGGCCTCGCTGGAGCGTTTGGCGCCGTTTTCCTGGCAGACCGCGAATAAAATTCTCCTGTTCTTATTGATGGCATTGTGCATGACGGCAATCGAATATATCGCGGGGATCCTTTTTATACAGGGAATGCATGTAAAACTTTGGGATTATTCGCATGAAAAATATAATTATAAAGGAATTATTTGCTTAAAATTTTCATTGATATGGGCATTTCTGGGAGCAATATATTATTTTTGCATTCATCCTTACGTACTGCATGCGTTAGAATGGCTTTCGCAAAATCTTGCCTTCTCGTTTTTCATCGGCCTGATGATGGGCTTTTTGCTTGTTGACTTTTTTTACAGCGCCAATATTCTTTCCAAAATACGCATGGCGGCAAAAGAATCCGGTATTATTGTAAAATATGAGGGCTTTAAAGCCTATATTCAGGAGGAAAGAATCAAAAGAAAAGAACGGATGCGTTTTCTTTTGGCCTTTCGTTCGGAAATTCCGCTTTCAGCCTATTTAAAGGACTATGTAAAAAAGCAGAAAGCCTATTTTAAAGAACTGGAACAGCGGCTGAAGAAATGACCCGCCCATGCCGCGCTGAACAGAGGATACCGCGCCGGAAAGAAATGTCTCCTTATCGCTTGAAGTACGGCATTTCTTTTTCCGGCCGTCAAGAGAAACCCCGCGGCGGAAGAACAAAAAGTTCCGTTGGGGGAACAACTCCTTTTCTTCTTTTTTATCCAGGCGTTGTTTTTCTTTTGTGCGAAATTTCGGTTTTTCTCAAAAAATAACAAATTTATGGTATATTCACTTGCGTAAAAAGCAATAATGGTATACAATAAAGAACGTAGAATTCAATGAATATGGAGGAATTTGAATATGTCAGTAAAAGTTGCTATTAACGGGTTCGGCCGGATCGGCCGTCTTGCTTTTCGGCAGATGTTCGGCGCCGAAGGGTATGAAGTGGTTGCCATTAACGATCTTACCAGCCCGGACATGCTTGCTCATTTGCTCAAATATGATACCGCCCAGGGCAGCTATGTTGCCAAAGGCCATACGGTAGAAGCCGGGGAAGACAGCATTACCGTGGACGGCAAAACAATTAAGATCTATGCCGAAAAAGACGCGGCCAATCTTCCTTGGGGTCAGATCGGTGTTGACGTTGTTCTGGAATGCACCGGATTTTATACCTCAAAAGAAAAAGCAATGGCTCACATCAATGCCGGCGCGAAAAAATGCGTTATTTCCGCGCCCGCAGGCAAGGATTTAAAAACCATTGTTTTCAGCGTAAATGAAAATACTCTTACCGCGGAGGATCAGATTATTTCCGCCGCTTCCTGTACGACCAACTGCTTGGCACCCATGGCAAAGGCTCTTAATGACTATGCACCCATCCAGAGCGGTATTATGACCACCGTTCATGCCTATACCGGCGATCAGATGGTTTTGGACGGCCCGCACCGCAAAGGAGATTTCCGTCGTGCTCGTGCCGCCGCGCAGAATATTGTTCCTAACTCCACCGGCGCGGCAAAAGCCATTGGTTTGGTTATTCCCGAATTGAACGGTAAACTGATCGGTTCTGCCCAGCGCGTTCCCACCTGTACCGGTTCCACCACGATTCTTGTAGCGGTGGTAAAGGGTAAGGATATTACTGTTGAAGGCATTAACGCCGCGATGAAAGCTGCCGCGTCCGCTTCCTTCGGTTACAACACCGATCAGATCGTTTCTTCCGATGTTATCGGCATGACCTATGGTTCTTTGTTCGATGCCACGCAGACGATGGTTGCTAAAATTGACGACGATACCTATCAGGTACAGGTTGTTTCCTGGTATGATAACGAAAACTCCTATACCAGCCAGATGGTACGGACCATCAAATATTTTGCCGAACTGTAAGAAGCGAAAAATCAGCGAGATTGCTGTAAGCTGAAACAGTCCTAAAAAAACAAATCGAGCTGCTTGTTTGCTGTTAGCTGAAACAGGCAGCTTTTTCTATTATCTGTTCCTTTCTTTTTAAAGTTTTATACGGTATGCGATCGTACGCAATTGCGCTTGATGCTGTTCTGCTTTTTTGTGACGGGGAAAGGCTTCGTATGCAATTTTTGCGCGGCGGTTTTGGGCAATCTTAAGTATCCTGATTCTCGTGTTTTATCAATACGGCAAAAGGTTTCAGCTAAACAATACGGTCCTTGGCTTTCTCCGGTATGAATATAGCGGAGCTTTTTTATGGTTCCTGCCTCTTTAGTTTGGAAATGGAATCTTGGTATTAATTTTTTTTGTTCAGCAATCTTGACAAGCTTTCTCAGAAAAGATATAATTATATTGATTAGGTTTCCATAAAAACAAAGGAATTTTGGGTGGGAGGAAGTAAGTTATGAAAAAGTTATTGCCTGTTTTGCTGGCGTTGGCTTTGGTGCTGACTATGGCGCCCGCTTCAACTTCAGCCGAAGGCGAAGCCGTTGAAAATGCCAGAACTTTCAGTTTTATCGGCGGAACTACAACGCAGAAGGATATTGACGCTGCCTGGGGCGAAGGCGCTGTTTCCTACACCGCGGATATCGTTGAGGGGGAAACGGTTTATACCATCAAACTCTTGAAAGACATCAATATGGCTGCCGGGCAGGATGTTCGAATTGGAGAATACAGAGAGGATGGTTCCGCTCTTCCGCAGATGATTTTGGATTTGAACGGCTGTACCATAACAAGCAGCAGTATCGGTTTAATTAATTACGGTGATTTGATTATCCGTGATACGTCAGACGCTAAAACGGGAGGCATCACCTATTCAACAACAAACAATAAAAGCAGCTTAGTCGCTGTTTCTCATAAGGGCGGCCTGTTGGTAATAGAGGGCGGCACGTTTATCTGTGACAGCGGATATGCTTTTACCGGATATTCAGCAGCGGTAAGCGTACAAGCAGGCGCTGCCGCCGAGATTAAAGGCGGCAGTTTTGTGGGCGATTCCAGCGCGCTTCTTTCTTCGGGTGATACCACGGTAACAGGCGGAACGTTTACGGCGCCTTACGGTATGTATGCAAAATCCGCCGACGGTGTTCCGGGAACGATCGTTGTTCCGGAAGAATCTACCGCCGTTGTTAACGCCGGATCTTTTGCTTTTGTGATTCAGCGTGACGGAGAGACGGATGGCCAGATATCGGCGTTAGGCGGTACGTATAACGCTCCGAAAGTTGTAGGCGGAGTCCGCCAGCCGGATACCGCGGCGGCTGTGAGCATAACCGGCGGTACTTATACGGCAAATCCGTCGGGATGGGTATCTGAGAATACGGCAGTCGCCAGCCTGAAAGAGGCAGGTTCTGATTCTTCATCTTATATAGTGGGGGATAACAAGATCGCCGCCGCCGCTGCCGACGCTTCCACGGGAGATACCATTCAGGTGCTTTCCGGAACTGTTTCGCTTACCGATGTTGCTGACGGTGTTATTGTTGAAAACGCCGGCGGCGAAGTTACGGTAAACGGCGAGCCTGTAACAGAGGAAAATCCCGTAACGGTCTGCAACCATGTATGGGACGAGCCCGTATGGACATGGGAAGCGGATAACAGCGGAGCAACCGCTGTCTTTACCTGCAAAAAAGATGATACTCATATAGAAAGTATGAATGCAGAGATCTCTTCCGTTGAGGAGAAACCCGCAACCTGTACGGAGATGGGGGTTACAGCCTATACGGCAACGGTAATTTTTAACGATCAAAAATATACCGATACGAAAAAAGCAACGGATATCGCGATGATCGATCATACCTATGAAGACGGAAAATGCACCGATTGCGGGGCGATAGATCCTGATTTTAAAGCGCAGATCATTGCCGGTGCCGACAGCACCTGGAAGAAAGGCAGTAAGGAAGATCTTTCATTTACCTCCAATGCCGCCTTTGGATATTTCCAGAAAGTACAGGTGGACGGAAAAGATTTAGACGAGAAGAATTACGAAGTAAAAGAAGGCAGCACGGTTGTTACGTTAAAGGCGTCTTATCTGGAAACACTGACGGTTGGTGAACATACTTTGGCCGTTCTTTCCGATACCGGTACGGCAGAAACAACGTTTACCGTTCAGGCGGCAGACGAAACAACAAAACCTTCTCAGGACGGTGACAGCGGCAATTTGCTTTTATGGATTGCTCTGTTGTTTGTATCCGGCGGCGCGCTTTCTCTGGCGATATACGGAAAGAAGAAAAGAGCAAGCGTCACGAAGTAAAAGCTTAATTTCAATCCGCGGGAGTTCATTTTACCGCGGTCAATATCTCATGAGGCAAAAAGACAAACCGAAAGACGGTTTGTCTTTTTTTGCCCGGCTTAGAGTGAAAACCGCGTTTCGCCGGGAATTGAAAAAATTATGTATTCAAGAAAGCAGAGAATAAACGAGTAGAGAATCGGAGCGAAAACCGTCCCGCCTACCGTGTTGTTTTAGGATTTTGGCAAGTTCAGCTTCATGAAGTATGAGGGGCGATTCCGTAACTTCCGGTTACTCCGTCTTGAAACAACGGTATGCGAGGCGGGAAAAAAGTAAGCAGCATAAACAAAAGGACAATTCCGGCAAAAATAAGCAAGATATATTTGGCGTTCAGTCCCTTAGTGTATCGGTAGGTATGCAGGCCTAACCATTGACCGAACAAAACGGCAATCAGCAGAATTAAGATATCTACCCAAAGAAGTTCCGCACCGAAAGCCCCGGTGTAAAAATAGTATGCCAGCGGCATCGTCATGAAAGCGGTTATCAAAGCGACCAAGGCACCGGTAAACCACTTGTTTTTATCAATCGGATGCTTTTTTTTGCGGAAACAATAATAGAGCGTCCACCATAAAATCATCGGCCAAACAACTAGTTTGGAGTGTTCCCATATACTTTCATTGACAGGTGCAAACAGCCCGATTATCACAGATTCTCCTAAAAGATTGTACATAAAATGCATAATAGATCCAAGAATAAAAAGCAGGGGAATCCCCAGCAGAATCCATTGCTCAGGTCGGGATAAAGATTTCATCCGCATATTTTTCCTCCTTAAAATAAGCTGGTATTCATACTATATGAAAGTCGCTTTTGACGTATTCCTTAAAGCGTAGCATTTGTTTGTTCTTTTCATATAATACTAATTATAGGAGGTGAAAAGGATGAACCGAAATCAATGCGGCTGCCGTAATACGCAAATAAAGGATTGCGGGCCGGAGCCGCTCGTTGTAAATATCGATCGTTTGGCAAAAATGAATCCTAATTTTCGGACCGCGTTATGGACGGGAGATTATTTGCAGGTGACCTTAATGTGTATCCCGGTCGGCGGCAGTATCGGACTGGAAATGCATGATAATCTTGATCAGTTTATCCGGATTGAAGATGGGCGCGCTTTGGTTCAAATGGGGAAATGCAAGGATGCTTTGGATTATCAACAGAGAGTGGATAGTAACTTCGCGATTCTTGTTCCGGCGTGCACATGGCATAATATTATGAATATAGGTTGTACACCGCTTAAGCTGTATTCCGTATACGCGCCGCCGAAGCATCCGTTCGGTACGGTGCATAAGACAAAAGAAGACGCGGAAAAAGCCGAAAAATAACAGGTAAAAAATTTTCTGCCGGTTTGGGAAATGATTGATTGCGGAAAAAACAGTAGATTCCTTCTCTGTGTAAGGGAAGAATCATTCAATTTTTAAAAAATATCTTACAGCCTTTGGGAAAAGCATAACATTTTAGAAAGAATTTCTTGTGTTATGCTTTTTTATATTCCGCAAAAAGAGAAAGGTTAAAAGTGTCGACAAAAACAACACTCTCTTGGTTGGGGATGCCACCGGCTCGAAAATCGTTGATATTCAGACTGCGCTTTTTCTTCACCAATACCGCCGTTCCCTTGAAACACCGCCTATCAATCGGCTTTTCGCTTATCGGCAGTTTTTTCGACTGCACCTGTCCCCGGAAAAACAAAACGCGGCTGAACGCCGCAAAAAATCAATTTTCAGGTTTGTCTACGGGTCTGTGTGTTTTTTAACGGTTACCGCGGATATCCTCTTTTTGCAGGCTGATGGTGTTGCTTAGTATTTTTTACGTTTAAACGTTTTTTGAAATTTGAATTTCTTAAGATATGTGGAATTTAGACACCTGTATTTTGCAGGGTATAAATTATTTGTGTAAATTTATTTTAACCGAACAAAATTACTATTTTTAAATAAATTTTTCTATTATTTTGCTTGTTTTTTCGGTATGATAAAAAAGAGGGGGGAATCAATATGACAAAAAAAGAACGGGTCATTGCGGCACTGAATCATCGGGAAAGTGATATTATTCCATTCCATATTGATTTTACTTCTCCCGAATACGATATTATGCTTCGATATTATCAGGATCCGCATTTTTTTGAAAAACTGGATACGCATCTGCTCTATCAACAATTTTCCGGATATCCCACAGAGCTTTCGGACCGTCCTCATTTTTTTCGGGATGGATTCGGCGTTGTGTGGAACCGCACCATTGATAAAGATATCGGAATTATTACGCCGCCTTTTGTTTGCGATTTGGAGAATTATACCCGTCCTGTCATGACGTTGGATGAACAGCGCATTCGACAGGAATGTGAAAATCTTCAAAAGGATAAAAATGAAAAATTTGTCTTTTACGGTATCGGATTTTCCATGTTTGAGCGTGCATGGAGCTTATGCGGTATGGAAAATGTTCTAATGGCGATGCTGACAAATCCGGAGGAGCTGGAGCAATTACTGGATGATATTTGCGAGTTTAATTTGCGAATCATTGATATCGCGATGGAATATGATTTGGACGGATTTTATTTCGGAGACGACTGGGGACAGCAAAAAGGGCTGATTATGGGTGCCGAGCATTGGAGACATTTTATAAAGCCTCGTATGAAAAAGATGTATGACCGGGTAAAAGAACACGGGAAATACATTTTACAGCATTCCTGCGGGGATATTTATGAAATTTTTCCGGATTTGATTGAAATCGGGCTGGATTGCTACCAAACATTTCAGCCGGAAATTTATGATATTGAAAAAGTAAAGCAGCTCTACGGAAACCGACTTACATTTTGGGGAGGAATTTCTACCCAGCAACTGCTTTCCTGTGCTTCTGCCGAAAAAGTTCGCCGGGAAACCGCTCGGATAATGAAAATTATGGGCAAAAACGGCGGATATATCGCTGCGCCTACGCATGCGGTCCCGCATGATGTTCCTCCTGAAAATATTGAAGCGATGCTGGAGGTCTTTCATAATCAAAAAAAATATATTGAATAGACGGTCAATTTTGTTTGGCAGAATCCCCGAGGGGGGGAGTCCGCTGTTATAAAGCGTTTATTTTTTTGAGATAGCTAAAAAGCCGCGCCGGACTCAACGTGTATGAGCCCGGCGTTCTTTTAAAATGAATGTGCGGTTTTTCCTAAGTCTATAACAACTTTGTTCATACGGATAAAAGACGGATGCTTTTGTGTGTACATGTTGAAACAGCCGAAAGAGAGCCTTTTTGATACGTTATCGGAAAAATTATTTTTGCACTGCGTCAAAGATCATATCGTCAACGCGTTTTCGAATACGCCGCATTATGCTTGTTTCATGAATGCTGTTGCTGAATTCCACCGGACCGCAAATGGTCTCTATTTCTTCTATCACACGCTGCTTGCCGTAATATTTTTCACAGAGTTTCATGGCGCGCGTATCTTCAATACCCTGGTAAAAAGCCATGCCGCGCAAAGATTCTAACGCGGTTCCGTCGCTTTCGGGATACACCCAATAGCAGTCACCGCTTACCGCGAACCCTTCTCCGCCGGAATTTAAAAACGGATCGATAGGATTAAATGACCATCGGTTGTTGTAAAAATTATATCCCCAATGAAGAAAACCCTTGATGTCATATTTATAAAGCTGCGTACCTAAAAAGCGTGTTCGGGCTGACGCCATTGCAAGGAGCGCGTTGCTGTAGCCTGCCGGATTGCCCCCGCAGTAATAGGTCCAAAGCGCGGGTACGTGATTCTCAAGAAACGGCTGCAGATGATGCAGTACCGGTACCGGATGATCCACTAACCCCTGCGCATAAAAATTATAGTTGGAAAGCGCGTCAAGGATCGGATAGCCTTGTAAAATATCCGCTACGATCGCTTTCGCTTTTTTATAATGTTCCAAGTGCTGCTGCTGAGGCTCATCCGAAAGATGAAACCAGCATTTTTTATCTTCCCCGCGCGCTTTCATATGCCGCAGAAAATCTTTGAGAAAAGCTCGCAGAAATACGGCGTATTCCGGATCTGTTCCGTCGGTGTTCCACCCGAACATCCTTTCTTTTTTGCCGTTTTTCCTTACTTCTACCATCGGCGCGAAGGAGGCACCCCACTGCGTGAACAGATGGGAGATTTCATAATACCGAAATCCGCATTTTTTGCATAGGTCTAACCACCTGTCTAAGTTTTGATAGTCGAAACGATAGTGTTCGTTTTCCCAAAAAACAGACACCAGCTGCACATGCGTACGATGGGTTCCGGGGAAGGTATCCAGCAGATAGCCGAATACCGGCGTCAGTATCATGTTTCTGCCGCCCGCTGCGGCCGTGCGCATAAAGTTTTCGCATATTTCCCAATGTTTTGGGCTGAAAACCGGTACATGATAGAAATCCGCCAGGCAATCGGCGTAAAACCATTGCGTAAAGATCAGATCCTGCGGCGGAAGCGATACGGGAACAATTTCCACCGTAAAGGTTTCCTGCGCCAAAAGCTCTCCGGTTCCGTAGAGTTTTCTGCCGGAGAATAGTTGAATGGTAACGGGGAAACGGCCGGAGATTGTTTCATTCGGCGTAATGTCAATCCATAGAGCCCGTGTTTGCCCCAGAAACATTTGCAGATGTCCGTCATAGTGCAGAGGGCGCAGCAAATCAGGATACAAACCGGGCGTGTCACGCAGATAGCTGTCATCATGATCCGGCTGCGCGGGGAAATCTGCCGGAATAGGAATAACCTCTCGTATCGTTATATACGGAGTCAGCCCACCGGCGTCAATCTGAGGCAAGACCGGAATACGATCGCCGATATCACAGGAAACCAAAAGCTGAAAGGAATATCTTTGATTTTGAAAAATTCTTTCCTCTTGTATGGCTTCGAAGAGTTCCGGCGGCGTATCCAAAAAACATTTTTCAAGAGAAGATACGATTCGCGTTTTTAACATAAGCCCTATCTCCTTTATTCTTTTATTTGCGCAAGGATACCGCGCATAGAATCCATATTTTTTTCCATTTCGCCTAAAAGCTTCAGCTGTGTACGGCAGCGATCCAGATTATGTTCGGGTCGGTGAATTTTAAAATAGATATCGTTTTGCAGATAATCGGTCAAAAAGCGGATTCCGCATTCCAGCGTCATCATCCACGCGCCTTCGGGCAGCATTTCTTTCTCCTGTACTGTCAGTGTGTCGGCGCAGCCCTTCAAAAAGCCTTGGGAGTATGCTTGGAATAAACGCATGTCTAACGTTACTTTTTTTAAATCCGTTTCGTCCTCGACCGCGGTACTGGCGCCGAAACGAATGGAATCACCGAAATCATAGATTGCGGTGCCCGGCATTACGGTGTCCAAGTCGATTACGCACAGCGGCCGGCGGGAAGAACGATCCAGCATTACGTTGTTCAGCTTGGTATCGTTATGCGTTACCCGAAGCGGAAGCCGCCGACTTTTCGCCTGAACGGAAATAATTTTTTCAAAACGTTTTCGGAATTCCTCAATTTCCGCCGCGGCTTTTTGCCTGCGCTGCGGCGCGGCTTCGGCTTCTGCGGCAATAAAGGTTTCATAACGCTTTTGTGTGTTGTGAAAATTGGGAATGGTTTCGGTCAGGAGCGACGCGTCAAAATCTATCAGCTGATGCTGAAAAGACCCGAATGCCTCGCCGCTGGCGTAAAAATCCTGCGGTGTCTGCGCCTGATCCAGGCTGACGGAATCTCGGATAAAGCCATACATACGCCAGCAGTTATTTTCCGCGTCGGTAATATAATTTCTGCCGTCGGTACTTGGTATCAGCGTAAGCGTTTCCCGCGAGACATCCCCGCCGCGGGCAAGAATTTTTTTGCGCAGAAAGCGGGTGATAAGAAAAATATTGCGCATTAGGCCTTCGACATCATGGAATACCTCGGTATTGATACGCTGAAGAATATACTGATCCTTTGCCGTTACCAGATAGGTGTCGTTGATATGTCCGCTGCCATAGGGACAGTATTGGGCATTCTGCGCGTCAATGCCGAAGAATGATAAAACAGTTTTGATTTTTTCCATAAAACAGACTTTCCTTTTTTTATAATTTATACTATAATTCTTTCGTATTATTGCTCTTATCTTTTTTATAAGGAGAACATACTATGAACTCAGAGATCCTTTGTGTGCTTAAGGCGTTGCATGAAGTTTCGGGATTCCGCATTTCGCTGCATGATATGGATTTTCATGAAATTGCGGCGTATCCTGAAAAAGTCACGCCTTTCTGCGCGCTGGTTCAAAAAAATCCTGCAGCGCGGCAATGCTGCGTTCAGGCGGATAAAAACGCGTTCAAGGCCGCCGCGGAAACAGGCAAACTGTATCAGTATAAATGCCGCTTCGGTCTTTTTGAAGCGGTAAGCCCGCTGTACAATTTTGGGATTCCGGCAGGGTATCTGATGATGGGACAAGTGCTTTGCGCAGCGGAGAAAGATCGGCAGGAAGCATTTTGTAAGGCGGCCGCGTACTGTCCGGAAAAAGAATTGAAAAAAGCCGTTTCCTCGATTCCGGTTCTGAAAAAAGAAACGATTCAATCTTTTGCCCAAATTATGACGGTGTGCGCTCAATATCTGACGCTTTCCAACGCGGTGGATGCTCCGCGGGGCGATCTGGCCGAAAGACTGAAGCAATATATTGCCCAAAACTATGCCCGGAAAATTTCCATCGGTATGCTTTGCTCACATTTTCATTACAGCAAATCAACGGTAATCAGTACGTTTGAAAACGCTTTCGGCGTTTCCATTAATCATTTTTTGACGGAAATCCGCATTGAGCAGGCAAAAAAAAGGCTTGCTTCCACCGACGCTTCGGTGTACCATATCGCCGTTGCCTGCGGCTTTCCCGATCAAAGCTATTTTTCCAGAGTTTTTACGCGCAAAACGGGACTGTCCCCCGGGAAATATCGCAAACAGGCACGAAACTCCTCCGATACACAGATATTATAGCAAATATGGTTTTGGGCAGATAGAGAAAAAAGACCGGGAATATGGAAAATCGTTTGTTTCAATCAAAAAGGACAAAAGCAGGTTGTTTGCCCAAAAGAGTCGGGGAAAAGCGGTTTGTATCAAGAAGGCAGATCAATCGAGGACGAAGCGCCGGCGCGGTATTTGGAAAAAGTTTCATTTTTATGTTTTCGAATTTATTGTTTTGCCGTCAATTTTCTTTATAGGAGAAAAAATTAAGCAGCCTTCCGTTTGGGGAAGGCTGCCGTTTTTCTCTAAAGTATTCAGTTTTATTATTTGATCAGGTCGCTTAAATACGTTTGCGGATTGACGATGGCACCGTCGCTGTATACTTCAAAATGCAGGTGCGGTCCGTCGTCTACTTCAATGGCCGCAGAGGTTCCTACCGCTCCGATTACCTGACCTCTTAATACGGTTGCGCCCTCGGCGATACCGTCGGCCAAACTGTCAAGTGAAGCATATACCGTTTGATAACCGTCGTCATGCTCAATGGTTATGGTTAATCCCATTAGATCATTTTCTTCTACTTTGGTTACTGTTCCGTCAAGCGCGGCAAAAACTTCCGCCCCTTGTTCCGCGGCAATATCAAGGCCGGTATGCGTGGACCAATGTTTCAGTGTGCTGGAATATACCAGCATATCCGAAGCATATCCTTTCAATACATTGCCTGAAGAAACGGGAAGCAGCATTTTTTGCGCTACGTTTACATTGGTTGACGTTTCGGTTTCGGTTTTGCTGTCATTGGTTTGACCGCTGTTGTTATCGACGCTGTCGTTATTATCCGGTACAACTTGCGCGTTGGAACCGGTTTGCGTCGAATCGGTGGGCGTAGGAGCTACAATTACGGGAATTTCCTCCTGAGGCTGCTTATTGGTAAGGGATACCGCCGCCGTAACGGCAATTACTGCTACACAGCATACCGCCGCGGCAGCGCATATTTTTTTAATGGTTGTCTTTTTTAAGTCAGCCTTGCCCGATTTGTCTTTGATCGATCCAAGATTCATTATTTAACACCTCCGTTCATTATTTTTGCCCTGTTCAGGTAAAATATACAAAAAAATATTAAAAATCAGTGAATAAATGCCAAAGAAATTATTTTGCCGTTATTGACAGGCAAAATTCGTTTTGCTACAATATAAATAAAGAAAAGAAATAGGAGGCTGCCGGCAAATGGGAAAAGAAAATTTTACAAAAAGCAAAATGATCAGTGATTTTGATTTGTATCTTGCCTGTGAGGGAACCCATCGGAATTTAGATGAGATTTTGGGCGCACGCCCCGTGTTTAACAGTACCGGGTTGATTGACGGATACTATTTTTGCGTATGGGCGCCTCATGCCAAAGGCGTGAGTGTAGCGGGAGATTTCAATGCCTGGCAGGCGGGAGCTAATCCGATGAAACGGATTCCCGACACCGGATTTTGGGAAGCTTATGTGGAAGGTGTGCAGACGGGCGCTTTATATAAATATTGTATTCTGACGCAGGATGACCGAATAGTATATAAAGCGGATCCCATGGCTCGATACAGTGAGCTTCGGCCCGGAACGGCTTCGCGCACTTATACCGATACGTACCGCTGGCATGATCTGCAATGGCGCATCCGCCACAGCGCGCCGCCGGAAAAAAATGAGCCTATGGCCATTTATGAATTCCATATGGGCTCCTGGATGCGGGGGCATGATAATGCGATGCTTTCTTATCGGGAAGTAGCGGACGCGCTGGTACAGTATATTAAAGAAAATAAATATACTCACGTAGAACTTCTGCCCATTGCCGAGCATCCTTTTGACGGTTCCTGGGGCTATCAGGTTACCGGATATTACGCGCCTACCTCACGATACGGTACTCCTGAGGATTTTAAATACTTTGTAGATACTATGCATGGCAGCGGTATCGGCGTGATTCTGGATTGGGTGCCGGGGCATTTTCCCAAAGATGAACACGGCCTTCGGTGTTTTGACGGCACGCCTCTTTACGAGGATGCTTCCTCCGAAGCCTGCCCGGCGCAATGGGGAACGCTACAGTTTGACTTTTCTTCTTCTATGGTTCGGCAGTTTTTAACGGCGAACGCGTTATTCTGGCTGAAGGAATTCCATATTGACGGCTTACGGGTAGACGCCGTCAGCAGTATGCTGTATTTGGATTACGGCCGGCAGCAATGGCAGCCCAACGGGTATGGCGGCCGTGAGAATCTGGCGGCTGTGGAGTTTGTTAAAACGCTGAATTCCGTTGTGGCGGAGGAATTCCCGGGGGTAATGATGATTGCCGAGGAATCCGGGGATTTCCCTAAGGTGACCCATGCGGTGACCGAGGGTGGCCTGGGCTTTACTTATAAATGGAATATGGGCTGGATGAATGATACGCTTGCCTATATGCAGACCGATCCGGTGTACCGCAGCGGCATGCATAACAATATGACTTTTTCTATGATGTATGCCTATAACGAGCATTATATCCTGCCGATTTCCCATGACGAATGTGTACATGGCAAAAAGAGTCTGCTGGATAAAATGTACGGGGAATATTATCAAAAGTTTGCTTCCGAAAAGGCGTATTTGGGCTATATGTTTGCGCATCCGGGCAAAAAACTGCTGTTTATGGGCTGCGAGATCGGTCAATTTATAGAATGGCGGTATTATGAGCAGATTGAATGGAAGCTTTTGCAGTATGAAACCCACCGCGGATTGTATTTGTTTGTGAAGGCGCTGCTGGCACTCTACCGCGAACAGCCCGCGCTTTGGGCGCAGGATGACACCTGGGAGGGTTTTGAGTGGATCAATGCCGATGACGCTGCGCAGAGTGTGTTTTCCATGGCGCGCTACGGCGGCGGGGAAACGGTGATGGCGGTGATTAATATGACGCCTGTAGCCCGTTTTGACTATTGGCTTACGGCGCCGAAAGCCGGAAAGTATACGCTGCTGCTGAATAGTGATGAGAAACTCTATGGCGGCGAGGGATCGGCGGTTTTGGATCAGCTGGTTACCGATGAGGACGCGGAAGAATTTCCGAGGCGGCTTCGTGCCACGCTTCCGCCGATGTCGGTGTTGTTTTATAAATTGGAGGATTAATTTGTTTATGGGAGGATTTGCCCATTATGTACAGCAGTGAATGTGTCGCCATGCTGCTTGCCGGCGGACAGGGAAGCCGGCTTGGCGCACTTACCAAAGAAATTGCAAAGCCGGCGGTGCCTTTCGGCGGCAAGTATAAAATTATTGATTTTCCGCTGAGTAATTGCGCGAATTCCGGCATTTACACGGTGGGCGTGCTTACGCAATACCGGCCGCTGGAACTGAATACCTATATCGGCAGCGGTCAGCCTTGGGATATGGATCGGCTGCGCGGAGGTGCTTTTGTACTGCCGCCTTACGTAAAAGGAAAAACCGGAGAATGGTATAAGGGAACGGCGAATGCCATTTATCAGAATACACCGTTTATTGAACAATTTTCACCGGAATATGTGTTGGTGCTCTCGGGCGATCATATTTATAAGATGGATTATCGACGAATGCTTAACCAGCATAAAGAAAAGGGAGCCGATGTCACGATTGCGGTGTTTAACGTACCGATTGAAGAGGCCAGCCGTTACGGCATTATGAGCACCGATGAAAACGGAAAAATCTATCATTTCGCCGAAAAGCCCGAAGAGCCTGCCGGTACATTGGCGAGTATGGGTGTCTATATTTTTTCTTGGAAAATTTTAAAAGAATATTTAAAAGCCGACGAGGAAAACCCGGATTCTTCTAAAGATTTCGGAAAAGACGTGATTCCTGCCATGCTCCGTGACGGCTTGAATATGTATGCCTATTCCTTTGAGGGGTATTGGAAAGACGTGGGCACCGTTTACAGTCTATGGGAAGCAAATATGGATATGCTGGGGACAAATCCTCTGCTAAATCTTTATGACGAACATTGGTGCATTTATTCGCGCAACGAAGGTTTGCCGGGACATTATATTTCTCCCGGCGCGACGGTAAAAAATTGCTGTATTACCGAAGGCTGCAAGGTTTACGGCACGGTGGAGCACAGCGTGCTCTTCTCCGGAGCCGTCGTAGAAGAAGGTGCTGCGGTAAAAAACTCCATTGTGCTGCCTTACACGGTAGTTCATAAAAACGCTAAAGTAGAAAGAGCCGTGATTTCCAATCATTGCGATATCGGCGAAAACGCCGTAATCGGCAGTGAAAAACCCAATATTCCTTGGGTGAAAAACAAAATGTGCACGCATGGAATTACGTTGATCGGAGACCGGGTGAAAATCGGTCCGGACGTCCGGGTAGGATCGGAAATGATGGTGGAACAGGATATTTTAGGAGGCGGTATGCAATGAACGATACGCTGGGAATTATTATGGCCGGCAACAGCGGTCCGGAGCTTGGCGAAATTACGAGCAGTCGTCCTATCGGCGCTGTACCGGTGGCCTCAAGGTATCGGCTGGTGGATTTTATTCTTTCCAATATGGTCAATTCCGGCATTGACCGTGTGGGAATTCCCACGCAAACGCATTACCGCTCTCTGATGGATCATCTCGGCTCCGGTGCCGCATGGGATTTGAACCGAAAGCGTCACGGCTTGGTAGTACTTCCGCCGTATATGAGCCATGACGCCCGTGAAATGCGCGGCGATTTAGATGTACTCAACAGTATTATGGATTATATCACTGCCTCTAACCGCAAATATGTGCTGCTTTCCGGAAGTGATTTTATTTTTAACACTACCTTTGATTCCCTGGCGGCTTTTCATAAGGAAAACGACGCAGATATTACTCTTATGTACTATACCGCACCCCCGAATGATAGGCATGACCGACATATAGGCGTTCAGACAGATCAAGCGAATCGGATAACAGATATCGAAATTAACGCGTCACGTCCTTTTTCGGATCAGGTTTCTATGGGTATTTATTTTATGGAACGGGATTTTTTGGAATATCATATCAGCCGCTGTCTTTCACGCGGACTGCATGATTTTGCTTCCGATGTTCTTCAAAAGGAAAGGCAAAAGCTTAAAATTTTCGGTTTTGAATACAGCGGCTACGCGGGAAGAGTCCATAACATCCAGTCTTTCTTCCGCTGCAATATGGATATGCTTTCTCCTGAAATCAGCGCCCAGCTGTTTGATGGACGAGATCCGGTTTACACCAAGGTTAAGGATAAAGTGCCTACGATATACGGAGAAGAAGTGGTTATTAAAAATTCTATGGTAGCTGACGGGTGTATTATTAACGGTACCGTGGAAAACAGTATCATTTTCCGCGGCGTACAGATTGAAAAAGGCGCGGTGGTAAAAAACAGTATTATTATGCAGGATTCTTTCCTGCAGGCCGGCGCCTGGCTGGAAAATACGATTTTAGATAAATCCGTTATCATTCGGAAAAACAAACGATTGATTGGTCAGGAAAATTATCCTGTTACCGTAGAAAAAAACGCGGTGGTATAGGCGAAGATAAGAAGTATTTTTTTGAAAACTGAATGAAAGAGAGTTTCTTGAAAGATAAGGAAAAGATACGGGATAAGACTGGTTTTAAACAGGAGTCGCTTCAGAACGGAAACAGGCGGAGATGAAGATATCGAAGCAATAGAAAAGATTCTTATCATAAACTCAGTTGGTATTTATTCCTTTTATGAGAAATATGCCGCCGATGAGGATGCTTCATTCTTCCTTGTCTGTAAAAAAATTTTTTTTAGTATTGCTTTCTGTATCTCTTTTCGTTACAATAAAGTCAACACCGAATCATACAATGATACAAGGAGAGTGAAAAAATGAAAAAAATCTTTTGTCTGCTGTTAGTACTTTGCGTAATAATGGCACAGGGTGTTATGCTTGTTTTTGCAGAGCCGTCGGAAAATCTGGTTTCCAACGGAGATTTTGAGCTGGGGGAGGATGACTGGAAGGTACAGGCAAATGCCTCGATATCTATTGAAGACGACGGTTCTTCGGTTTGTTATGTCTATGCCCGTCAGGAACCTTGGGCTTCTCCCAGCCAGGAGTTAGTCGAAGTGCTGAACCAGTGGGGCCCCGGCCAATACGAGCTGAGCGCGCGCGTAAAAGTAGATAAAGAATCCGATCCGGGCTCCGGTAAAATGCTGATTGTTCTTAACAGCAAATTTGACGGGCAGCAAAAATGGCTGCAGGTTGCGGGAACGGTAAATGCTGACGGCTATACTACAATTAAAGGTGTGGTAGATCTGCCGTACACTGAAATATTAGAGAGTGCCCTGCTGTACCTGCAGAGCAGCGACGGCGAACTTTTTGACTATTACTGCGATGATTTTTCCGTAAAAAAAGTCAACGGTAAAAAGGAACCGCTGGGAATGGTGGAGCCTTATCCCGTAGAGGCGGTTGAAAATCGACCGGAAGAAACGCTGGTAGGCGCTATCCGTTGGGACGCGTGGCTGAATCCTGAACTGGAAACCTTTAATGCCGGAGAAAAGAGTCCGGAAGATTATATCGGCGCGCAGATGGTACGCAGCTTATCGCCTACGCAGTATCATTTCCGTATGCCGTACTTCGGTATTGTGGAAAGTGCCACGAAAATTACTTTCCCCGATTACACACAGGAAATTTTTGATCAGGAAATGCTGTATGCCAAGGAAGCCGGCATTGACTATTTTATGTATTGCTGGTACGCGGACGGATCCGGTATGGATACGGCTCGTC
>ULSF01032575.1_pt1 | contig 33047 bp, 59 predicted proteins | sample 1956121 | NCBI WGS metagenome assembly ULSF01 (sample SAMEA4835701, study PRJEB28245) | human gut metagenome | biome: gut microbiome; material: fecal sample | place: Denmark | collected 2008
GGCGGGTTTTTCTTCTTTCGGAGTTGTTTTGTTTTGGTTAGCTGTATGACGTGCTACAACTTCCCGTTTCTGGTCCGCAGACCAATCCTTCCAATCGTTTTCGTTGTAACCGTATTCACGCAGTTTCTTGTATATCATAGGAGAAACGCGCTCACCCGCGTCCTGTACGGGTTTAACACGTGTGTTAGGTTCGACAATGCGCATTAACGCTTTTAACGCGTTTTCATACGAATTTGCCCGGACACTGTACCGCTTTCCTTTATAGGTGAGTATATACGTGTTTAACATCTTACTTCCTCAACATATTCGCAATTTCAACGTTTGTTTCCGAATCCGAAACACTTTCAGACTCTTTGTCCACTTCTTCCTTACCTTCTTCGTTAAGCGTTTCTTCCTTAATATCGAGGTTTGCGAGAATTTGCTGGAACTCACCGATGTGTTTCTTTTCTTCGTCCATTATATCACGCACTGCGTTTTCAGCGTCCTTATAACGCTTTTCCGCCGTGATGTCATAATATTCGGAAAGTTTTCCCACAATCGTTTCATACAGCTGAATAGCTCCGATTTCGGAAGTAATGCCGTCACGCAACATCTGTAACGTGTTTATAAACTCATCGTCCTGTTCAACTACGTTTGTTGTTGCGGCTACCGCAGGTCTGTTGTCATCGTGTATGTTTTTCGGAGATTCCGGGTCATCAAACAACGTGTCATCATCGGCTACTTTCTGTTCTTCAACGTTTTTTATGACTTCTTCCGTCGAGGTTTCCTCATCGCCAAATTTTATTAACTGTTTGCCGATGTATTCAGAACCGTTCTCGTCCGTAACGCGCTTAATATATAAGAACTGCTTATCTTCCAATTTATCCGAGAGTTTTGCTTTCGCGGAAAGCGCGTCTTTAGCGTTAACTATAAATTTCCTTACTTTCGTGGTACGCTTGTCGGCAACCGCAAAAATAAAATTGCGGGGCTTAGTGTTCTTGTTGTCTTTTATAATTATTTTGGACATCGTGATGACCCTCCTGTTACGATTTGTGTTCAATTATATTATACACTTAACCTTGACCGAAATAAAACAAGCGTGCATTTACGCACGCTCGATTATTGTTTTATAAATATGTTCAGCGCATACCAAGCCGAATTAACTCATCCCGCGCTTGTTTCGCGCGCTCCGCCGTCGCCCCTTCCGATTTTGCAATGAGTCTGTCCAACTTCTTCGGCGTACCATAACCACGCACGGAAAGCGCGAGTATAATAGGCGCCTTGTCGGTTTTTACTGCTTTAAGCGTATCAACGTCAACTTCCGTCGCGTTTTTCATTTTTGCCAACGGCAGATAACCCGGAATAACGTCGGGCCCGATGTTCCACACCACGTACCCGCTCGGTATTTGTTTCACGGTATCGAAATGATACACTTTGTAAGGCGACACGTCACCTATAATCGTTTTGCCAATTACTTTCATTGTTCTCTACCTCCTGTCCGCAACATTATAAATTATAACATATATGCGTTATTTTGTCAACCGTTTTTACGGGATTGCATTAAAAATATCCGCTACAAATATTATACTTATTTCACGGCGGTTATTTCAAAACCCGCATTTTTCAAACTATCTTTTAACTCCAATAACAGTTGTTCCTCTACGTGCTTTTCCACAACGCCACAACTCTTATACACTTTTGCCCAATCCGTTGCAAACCGTTTAAGTTCCTGTTTTACCCTCTCCGGATATTCCGTAACAGATGTTATGCAAGTGAACAGCTCATACCCAGCAACGGCATAACTTACAAAATAAGTTTCCAAACCATTGCCGAGTTCACCGTTACGAAAATTCACTACCGTTCTCATGCAACTGTCATTGTGCGTGTTATGCAGGTAAATGAGCGCGTAATAATCGTTGTCTTCCATAAATTTACGAAATTCATCCACAGTGCCGATTTTCTTACCGATTGCATATGTGATCATTTTCGTTCCTCCACTGACGTTATTTCTGCGGTCTGTAACCGTACAGGTCTTTGTGCCAATCCGAATACTGTTCCCACACTTCTGCGGGTATGTCTTCCCGCGCCTTACCGTTTACGTGCTTTTCGCAAAATTCTCTAAACGCCGATTCATTTCTCGCCGCGTATTCCAGGTGCTGTTGTTCATCCATTTTAAGCCATTCCTGGTATGCCGCGTTGTATTCCTCGAAATTTGCGGCGTTTTCCATAATGCTTTCCAACTCACTCATCCTGTTGTAAATTTCCTTCGTCATCTTCGTTACCTCTCTTTTCGTGGTCTTCCTTACCACATTATCAGTATAACATATATACGTTACAATGTCAACTAAATTTCAAAACTTTTCTAAAATATTTCATTTATATAAATGCGCACACACACCCGTACACACTCGCGGGTACGCACGGGACAGATAATATATTGTAAACACCCTGTATAACAGTGACCCACTATATAACAGTGACACGATGTATAACATAGACAGAACATATATTATTAAGACCACGCACGGGAACCAATGCGCGGGAAAGAACATATATTATTAAGTGCCTACGCGCGGGACACTATTATATTATATCTGTCCTGTGCGCGGGTGCGTGCGTGTACACGTGTGCGTACGCATATATACGCGCGTACGCGTGCGTTACCATATATCCGTACACCTGCCCGTACATATACCCGTACCTGGTTATATCCAAATATCGGAAGTTACGAAAAACACCGTTTTACACTCATTTTCATATATTATAACGTTGTTATAATATATTTTTCACCTGTATTTTACTGTGAGTTATGCGTGTGTCTATAGGTATGTAACGGTAATGGCGGGACGGAGGTGGGTGGCGGGATGGGGGTGTATTAGAAGAGGTGTGGCAAACATTATACCAGGGGAAACCCGCTCGGATAATTCCGAACGGGCTTTTTAGGAAATAATGGAAAAATAGTGTGTGTGCTTGTTATATTTGTTAGTGGTGGTATGATAATTGTGTGTGGTGTATGATGTCCTCTACTCCCCGTGTTTCCCGCGGTTTTTTGTTATACGCAGGTTTTGTTATGCGTGTATTATTAATAAATCATCTTCCTGCGTGATTTCCGCCGAGTTTTTCGGGTCTTTTGTTTCCGCGGCGTTTTTAATCTCTTTGTTCGGGTTTACTTCGTTCGGGTTTACTTCCATATCCTCCCTGATTAACCGCTTTATATACCCGTTCTTGCTGGGTACTTCGCTTAACCGCTCTATTACGTCTTTGTCTATTTCCGTGTGGAGGGCTAAACATACTTGCTTTACCTTGTAATTCCCGCTTTCCCGCAACTTTTTTATATACCTCTTGTTTGCTTCTACTTGCTTTGTCGCCATTTGACTTTCTCCTTGCTGTTTTATGTAACCGTTCTTTCGTAGCGTTCTTTTGTGTCATGCTTTCGTAAACCGCTTTTAACTTTCTCCGGAAATTTCGTTCGCATTACTTTCTTTCCAGCTTTACCGCGTCATCCGCTTTCTGTATCGTTTGCGCACACTGTATTTCCGTTAGCTTTCTTAAATACTTAACTACCGCTTTTAATACCGCGCCCTGTTGTTCGTTTATTTTTCTTATATATTCCGTTTCTTCTGACTCGCTTAACTGTTGCGTTAATTTCGTAATCAAATTTTCAAGCTGAGAATACATCTCTACCGCTTCAAAACAGGCACGCGCGAGTAAACTGTCGAAACGGTTTGCAACTCTCCGCCTGAACGCTACCACGGCTTCTGGCGGGCAATCGTATTCGCCTGTGTCATCGCCGTTCATGTCCGGAAACGGTCTGAAGTCCTCTATGCCAAGCAATACGCACTGCATAATGCGCGTGAACAACTCATCTTCCGTAATCCGCATTTGAACGCGCGTTTGCAGGTCAGGTTCCTCTTTCGCTACGTCTGTAAACATTTCGTCCTTTTTGTGGTTTACCATAGTGGCGGTGTACATTAAGTGCATATAACACGCGTTGCCAATTTCTTTTACAAACTCTTTTACCGCCACTTCCGTTCTGTCGCGTATTTCGTCTTTTGTTAAATTTATCAAATTGCTTACGTTTACCAACGTTTCGTTCGTTTTTTCATCATATTCCCCGAAATTTACGTCCTTAAATCCGTCATAACACACTTTCTTTCTCGTTTCCATTATTCTCCTCCGATAATTTTATTTTTAACAACTAATTTTCTTTTAACTTCTTTTTCACCTACATTATGTAGTATAATACATATAAGTTATAATGTCAATCTAAATTCACGTACTAAATTCACGTATTTTACCAAATAACTTATATAATTTATTTTATGGCGTTTTAGGAACGTAAACAGGTAATCACACACTCATTTTTCTGCGTGCGACGTAAATTATTCTACGTCATCAGGTACGGAGTTTTCAATCTCCCGTACTTCATCAACCGCGTCTCCGAGCGTGAAATAAAACTCCTGTTCAAATTCCTTCGCCAAAAACACGAAAGACGTAAACTGTTTTGTGTCTTTGTTCTTACAGGTTACCGTTACGACGATTTCATTCTCGGGAAGTGTTTTCTCTATTTTGGTTATTTCATATTCCTGTACGATACCTTCCTCGTTAACGCGATATACAAAATCACCCACCGTGTAACCGATTACACCTGTTCCGCGTTTCTCGCCGTGCGTTTCCGCATAATATTTACAATTTTCACATACTGCGTTCATATTATTTCCTCCTGTTTATTCGTATCTAACGCTTAACTGCAAACTTGCGTGTTCGTGCCCGCGAATTATTCTTTCCGCAAAATCCTTGTCATTGTAGGGGCAACACCCTTTATAATTCCCGTCGATGTAAATTTCCCACACCCAAAACTTTTTCATTTTCGTTACCTCATTAAAAGTTGTTGCCCGTATCGCCGATAGCACAGCGTTTCATTTTAACGGCTCATCGCGTGTATCACCGCAATGTCCATACCGTGTATTATCGTAATGTCAATACGCTTGTTTCTGTCCTCGGTTAAAAAATACTGCCCGCCGCTACCGCCGATGGTTATTTTAACGGGAAAACCCAACTTTCTCGCAAGCTCAGCCTCTGTATATTTACCGTCGAACCTCGCTGTCTCCGCACCCTCATACTTACCGCCGAACTTTTTGGCAAGCTCTTTCGCCAACTCGTTGTCCATTTTGAACCGTTTCATTTTCGTTACCTCGCATTTTTATTTCGCGGCACTTACCGCCTACATTATGAGTATAACATATATACGTTAAAATGTCAACGATTTTTCAAACTTTTCTAAAATTATTTTTCAACAATGTCAACAACTTCGGAACGCAGAAAATCAAGCATACACTGGTCACACCTGTAATTCATATCTTCACATCGTTTCGTGTATTCGTGTTTATAATCGCAAATACAAGGTTTATTAAATGCCGAACCGTTTTTTCTGTAATCCCGTTTACTTATATATTTTGCAAACTCTTCGTCAGGCAGTGATTGTATATATTCTCTGTATGTCATATTGTTCACCACATAATATTATATCTCGTTAACCCGCTCTTACCATTAGCACTTTTATAAATGCGTAGGTTTCAACTAATTTATCTATTTCTTTTTTATATTCTTCGTCGCTTAAATGTTCATACTCTTCAGAATCCGATAAATCCTCATATAGTTTATCTGCAAAATTTGATTTCTCCCACCAACAATCGTCGTACATCGTAACTTCCGCGGGATAACAGGCAATTCCGGAAACTGTGCTATAACTGTATTCACCCGGGTTAGCATCCTCCGCGACAAACAACAGTATAGGTAATTCCGGATTTTTAAGTATTTGCTGTTTTAACTTATTCGTTCCGTCAAGTTGTAAACTGTCCAACAACTCTTTTTCTGTGTATTTCATATTACCACCCTAAAAATATAATTGTTTCGTTTTCCCAATCCGTAGTTTTTAGTATATACACAAGATTAAAAATTGAATATTCATATTCCCAAGACCGAGTGAGTACATCTTTTCTATTTATGTCGGTGTCTACGATTCTGTTTATCTCGTTCAACTTCTCTTCGATGTGTTCTTTGATTTTTTGTTCACTTGTTACGTTAGGCAACGGGAGTTCTATCCCGAACGGTAAAATCTGGGTTGCTCCGTCAACGGTAAGCTGTTCGTAATAGGCTTTGATTTTTTCTTTGTATATTTCGATGGCTTTTAACACACCCGCTTTCCCTACCTCATAAGGAATATAATCCTTAAATTCTTCCATAACCTCAGGGCGCGAAAACATCGGTGTTCCTGTTCCATAAATGCGTTCAGCCGTATCTTCGTAATACAACTTACCAAAACAAAAAACTTTTTCTTTGGGAAGGAATTTATCGCTAAAAACGTATAATTCAGTGTTGTGTTCTTTTGCATAAACTTCCAACTCTTCCAAAGTTTTGTCGCGTATCGCCGCTACGTCTGACTTCTTACACTTGTGAAAATAATGTCTGTATCCCATAAATTAAACCTCTTTTTTAATTTTAGATAAATACTGTACCGCGAGTTCACGTGCCGCAAAACATTCCGAATATGGCACGACAAACACAGAATTTATATCTCCTCGCACGTATTCGTTAAACGCGTACGCACACAACTCGTTCACACCATCAATATCATGGTCAGTGTCCCAAATTATGGGTGATAAAAACGCGTAACTACTATTTCCGCCGATAAACACACTACACACTTCTTCGTAAGGCACTCCGTCTTCATATTCAAAATGCCATACCTTATCGCCAACATTAAACGGCAAGCCAATTACCGTGGTATTACTGTTATTTGTAGTAACTGACTTATGCACAACACCACTACAACAGCCACCATAACTGCACATGCCGTTAAAACAATATATGCACTCCCCACACCCCGTAGTAATTACGTTCATAAACATCTCCTTGTTAACGCAGTATATTTTTCGATACTTTTTTATTTTTTATTGTGCCGTTTATTCTATCTCGCGCGACGTTAAAAAATGTTTGGTTTATTTCACACCCGATAAAATCTAAACTCAACTCTTTGCAGGCTACTCCCGTAGTACCACTTCCCATAAAAGGGTCAAACACAACATCTCCTTCACGCGCACTGTTTCTAATCATACTTCTAACAAACGGGAGCGGTTTTATCGTCGGATGACCGTATATCTTGTTTTCCCTGTTTATCGGGCTTATATATACCGTTTTACCGTCCTCATAAGATTTCGGATAACACTTTCCTTTTGAATGAAAGTATAAACAATACTCACAATCCGTAAGATATTTATTCGCGAGATTGGGCAGGCAATTCGTCTTGTGCCAAACTAAAATATCAAATAATGCTTTTTGCTCTTCAACAAAATAATGTAAATACTCCGGTATCTGCTTTTTATTGCACCACACATAAATATTTATATCTTTCATTATGCGCATTGCTTCATCACAAAAACGCTTTAAATCATATCCCGTGTTAGTTATTTTATTGAGTACTTCCAAAGATTCGTCAAATTTACCTAAATTATTTATTGTACCACCGCTACCACGTTTCATTATTCCCACGTCATACGGCGGGTCCGTATAAATTAAATTAACCGAATTGTCAGCCATCGTTCGCATAAAGTCATAACAATTCGTGTTAAATATATTTATTTTCACTTATTATACCTCTAAATGTTCTAACAAATCCAAACATATTTGAAACGCGTTGGATTCTCCGAGATAAAACCGCTCTTGCAAGTTGGTCAAATTTTCGTTGTTATAAATCTCATCAAAACAATCTTGTCTTAACTCGTAAATTACTTGTAAAAGTTGTTGCCTTGAAAGTTTTCGGCTTTCATCATCAAGTATTTCGTGTAACTCTTCGAAGGTTATTCCTTCTCCTCCCACCAGCCTTTTTCGATTTTCTTAACGCCCGACGGGAACAATTCTTTCATTTCCTTGAACGTAAACGCCCACGTTTTGCCGTAGTCCTTGAAATAATGTTTCCAGCTGTCAAAGATATTTACTTCCGAATAATCCGACGAGAAAAAGAAATCTTTTCCTATCGCCATCACAGTTTCTTCGTAAATATCTGTCCCGTATTTTACATACACTTTTTGCCCAAGCTCAGGTTTCATTTCTTCTCCCCTTTCAGTTCCGCGAGGCGGGCTTCGGCTTGAATAGGTAACGGCGGAAGCGGTTTCCAATGCGTAACAACAGGATGTTCAAAATAACTCCACCCCCACACAGTCCATTCACATGCTTCCGTTTTTATTCTCCAAAAATTTCCTGTTCCGTCATCTGCGTTAACGTGTGATAATTTCCCAAGATAAACTCCATGTTGCCTGCAACCATCTCGTTTGGGAACATATACAAGAACATCAAAATCGTGTGTTTTTTTTATTGTCTGTTTCAGGCAACCGTTCTTCTATGCTAATCCATCCACCCACCGCCTCCTCCAGCCTCTCGCGCAGGGCGGCGTTTTCGGCTTCTAATTTTTCAAGTTCTTTATTCCGATACATACCCCATTCAGTATGTTCTTCATTGGCTTCAAACTCTCTCGGAATAAAATTGCGTTCATAAAATAATTCATAAACACTTTTTACCGATGATAATGTTTTTTGTTGAATTGACGAAAATTGCTTTTTTGTCATCGCAAGGTCAACTTTTTCCGTTGTATAAAAACCAAAATGCACCCTCCAAAGATTACAAAGACTTTCTATATCCAAATGATTTGTTGCAAGTATTTTTCCCTCGTATTCCACAACCGTTGGTGTAATAAGCCCAACGCGTTGAAGTTTCAAAACTTTATTCATCTTTCTTTTCCTCCGCAAAATCTTTTTCAATTTGCTGTATAGATTCTTCAGCCCATCGCATTAAGAAATCGTGCAAAGATAAACCGCTCATAATCACTTTTAATGAAAGTCCTTCAAAGGCTTTACCGTTAATTGCCATTACATACAAATCCTCACATACGTCCAAAGCATGCTTTAAAACACATATACGCTTACTAAGGTCAGTGTTTTCGGCTTTGAGTCGGTATATATACGCAAGGGTTCCCGCGTAATCAAAGTTCATTACGTCCGTTGTTTTGCAAGTTGCAAGCCGTTCAAGGCAACGCTCTATCATTTGTTCAGTCATTTTTCTTCCTCCGTGAGTTCTTTTTCGGCGTCTTTTAGGCGTGATTCCATAAAGAACTTTTCATCGCACATAGGTCTTATGTCGTTTTCATACATCTCGTGTACAAGTTTTGAAAACGCCCTTTCGGCACCAGACGCCTTTTTGCGCAGGGCGGCGTTTTCGGATTTGAGTTGTTCACATTGTTCTGAAACGTCTGCTAATACACATCTCAAATTTTCAATCATTTCTTCGTTAGTCATCTTTCCTCCTCGCGTGCCTCATTCACAATATTTTTATTTTCAAGAAACCTATTGCAAGTCCTTCTGTGACCGACGTTTTTTCCTCTTACGCAAAGCAAACACCCACACATAGTGTAAAAATAATCATACCCGTCGGGTTTAATCTTATTGCCTTTGCTGTAAAAACTATGAGCACATTTCAAACAGATGTTTTGTTCATCAGTTGGTATTATCTGTTGTCTCATCTTTCCTTTCCTTCGCGAGTTCTTTTTAATCTCTTTCCATGTAATACTTAATTGAATTACAAAGTTATTCATCATATCCACTAAATCTAAACTTGATATACTCTTCCCACTCTTTGTCATATTCTTCTTGGGAAATCTCTGGTGAATCTGGAGTAATAGTCATAGTGATTTCATATATTGCAAAATTGTAATCTTTCCATCTCCTATACTGACGAAGAGCATATTCATATTTACTGATTAAAGAACCTTTTAGTCCAATCATTTGACCTGGTTTGTCAGTATAGATTTCAATTGTCTTATCCTTAACTTTAATAGACACGATAGCGTTGCATTGAATACACCAATCTCTTACAACATTATACAAATCCAAATCAATACCAAATGGCAACATAATTATTTCACCTCCACTCTGGTGTTCCATTTCTTTACTGTTGCACTCTTTCTGTAATTCTGCCACATCTCCAATGCCAGCCGCGATAAGCGCGTCGGCGATACGCTCATCATCTCCATATGCCGATACATACGGCGCGATAATGTTACAAATCTTCTTTTTCAGTTCTTCGGTATCCATTTATACCTTACCTCACAACAGAATTTCCTGTTTCTTTGTCATATATTTCGCACTTTTTGCAAAACGATTCAAAGCGTTTGCGTACACCCTCAGACATAAGTTCAGGCCTGCCGTAATACAATGAAAACGTTTTTGCTTCTTTTTGCAATTCTGCTTTTGTGTACGTTAATTTTTTCATTTCCATTACCTCCGCCGCAGGTTATTTTGTTATTACCCGCTCACATTATGATTATAACATATATACGTTATAATGTCAACTAAAATTCACGTTTACTTTCAATAATTTATATCTATTTAAACATAAAACGGCGTACCGTTTGATATCGCCATTATTTTGCAGTGTTTTTACACTCCCGCTCTCCATACACAACATAATGCTCTTTTTGCTCATAATTCGTTACATATGTTATTTCATATATACGTTTATTTATTTCGTGCGGAACATATAAATTACATTCATCAACTACACTATACTGAACAAAATCGCCTTTTTGAAAACCTTTGTCATAGTTATTTCTAATTTCAAACAGTTTATCACCGTTTATTTTAGCGTCCGCAAAGGCTTTTTGAATTTTAAGTTTGTGTAACATTGGTTAAATCTCCCGTATTCTTATTCCAAGCCTATAAAGCATAAGTTTTCTTTTGATAATATATTCTTTTGTGCGCATTCCTTTTGTATCTTCAACAACTAAATTTCCGTTTTCAACATAAACGAAATCCGCAACATATGTTACCGCGCGTTCAATTATTTTTCCGGGTTTTATCTTTCCGCTTTTAAGCACAATGTCTTCTTCGCGTTGTACGGGGACTAATTCAAACGGCTGTTGTAGCCGTAAATTGGTTATTTTTCCCGCTCGCTCCAAAAGTTTAAGTTCACAATAACGCGCCGCCTCGCGCTTACTATCGAACGTTATGCCGTCAACCGTGACTTTTTGCGCGCTGTATTTTTGCTGTTTCGGAAAATATCTTCTCATTTCGATGTATATTTTTTATTAAATAAATCGATACAGTTTTTGCAGAATCTGTGGTACCTCGCGTCAGCGTTTTCAGCCTTGCTGTATGTACGCATATATTTTTCACCCTTGCGTATTTCACAACCACAATTTGAACACAAATACATTTTGCGCGCTTTGTTTGTGCGTTCGTCTATTACGTAAACTCTCATATTTCCTCCTTTAACTTCGGCAATAATTTTGCGTATTTTACATAAATCAATTCGTGTGTAAAATCTGATATATACGGCATATCGCCGTTACACAACAACGACCAGTCCGAAAGCTGATAGCACACAGGGACTTTATCCTCACCGTACCTACGTTTGAACTGCTTTATTTTGTCCTGCTCAAACCGCAAAATATCGGCGCACAGCCGTTCCGCCGCTTGTTCCATATGTTGTTCTATATACATAAGTTTGAACGGAATTTTCCACGTTTCCAGCCGTTGAGCGGGTTCTTGTTTATACTCGCCGTCACGGTGTATAACTCTTATAACCTCGGCTCCCCAAACATCATTACTTGTTTGCGTATACGGCGGTATTCTTTCCGCAAAATACGCATTATATACGTAATTCATAAACGCTTTCGCTATTTTATAATCTGTGTTTGTTATAAATTTCATATAAGTAAAATTCCTTTTGGCACTTTTCCTTTTGCAATTCGTTTTACATGGTTGTAAAATTCTTTATCACCGTGTTTTGATAATTTAGGTAACTTTTCCTGCGCATAAGCTACAACCTTTACCCACGTTGTGTTAGGTATTCCGAATACCATTTGTTTCCACGCCGCGGTCAATATAAAGTCATAATTTACTATACGTTTGTCAGTTATTGTTTCAGGACAACACATTTTCATAAACAAACTTTTGAATATTTCATTTTTTTGCCACGCAGTTATATGTACTCTGCTGTTTATGTAAGAAAACATTTCCTCCAAATACTGTTGCACACACTGCGCCGCAATTTCAATGTTTTCGCTTTTACTTGTTGAATTTAATAATTCGCATTTACTTAACATTTCTGAAAACTCTGCGTCAAGCTGTTTTCTGTTAAGTTGTTTTGTGCTTTCTTGCATAAGTAATTCCTCTACGATAAATATTTATCCGTACGCTCCGCCGTAGTTTCAGAAGAAAACTCCTCAACCGCTCGCAAAAACAGTTTGAACTGCTGTTCAGTAAGTTCAAACCCGTTTTCAGTTTGACGATGTTTTTGGATTATCTCCGTAGCCTCGTTATGTGATATCGACAATTCGTCATACACAAAATATTTTATTTTTCCGTCACGTATGAATTTCGCTATTACCAATATTGTCTCCTTCACGGTTACTTGCGTAAATTTACATCGCTTTTTCTTTATTTTTCCATCTGTTTATATACTGCGATAACATACGCGTATTTGTAAAACCGTATTTATTTGCAATTTTTATCCTTTCAGCATAAGTATTTGCCGCAAAGTATTCTTTCATAATCGTATTACGCAGTTCAGCTGTTCTTACTGTCCACCGTTTTTTCTTTTTAACCGCATTATAAACTTTCTGCTCATTTTTTGTTTCGGTGTTATGCGCATTATTGTCCGCAACCGTACTTTTTACAACAACCGACGGGGCAACACCGAAAAATAAACTTTCAAACAAGCATTTATCCAAATTGCGCATTTCATCGGAACTTAACGTACCATAATACGGATAAAGTCTGTCCATATCAACCGTAGTTATCTGCTCACACATTACGGTATTTTTTATTCCGTTCATCGTAAATGTGTAATGTGTCGGCATATCTACTTTATCTTGCGATGTACAAGGCACAACATTCACCGTTGTACCATGTTTGTTTCCGACATCGTTTCCAACAATAACAACAGGCCTGTTTCCTTTTTGCACACTCGTTGTAATGCTAACTCCTGCTTTTGCGTACGGGTCGTTATAACCCCAAATTTGCCCGCGTAAAAATTTCTGCATAAATAAACTCCTTTTTATTTTATTATATCTGCACCACGATGTAATATGTATATGTTAGTAAAACAGCCCCGCACAACCGCACGGAGCTGAAAACGAAAGGAGCCGTATCTTATTTAACGAATACTGATTTCGGCGATATATAACGGGACGTTCTCGTACCTCACTGACTGCCAGGGTGTCAGGCTTTCATTCCCCCGCCCAGAATGTTCTTCACTGGCCATTTTTACGGGAGCGGGCATGGCGCCCTGCATCAGATTTGCACTGCTCATCCGAGTTAGCTACTCTCGGACCGTCACTACCGTCTTCGGGCATATATGGAGCTCCGGACAGGATTTGAACCTGCGACCTGTTGATTACAAGGCAACTGCTCTTCCTACTGAGCTACCAGAGCATTGGTGGAGCTGACGGGACTCGAACCCGTGTCTTGACTAATTCGCGTAACAAACGTTTATATCACAATCAACAAAATTTTCATTTATGGGGGAGGTACCCTGAACACAGTTATTTTTCTGTTAACTGCAAAACATATCCGATTTCCTAAACCTCAAAAGTTGTCTCGGCACTCTTTGTTTTGGTATCCCTGCCGCGGTATTTACGCCGCAAGCGCAACGGGACGATTAGATTTAATATTCGCGTTTAATTTAAGTTGCCCGTGTCGTGGTACATTACGTGTGAATTTGTTAAACTCCTTAACCAATCAAATCCAAAAACAGCCCCGATTGGTAGGCCCGCTCAGACTCGAACTGAGAACCTATCGGTTATGAGCCGATTGCGCTAACCATTGCGCTACGGGCCTGATACTATTAGTCTTTATACTCGTACTTGTTAAGTTCCGATATAGTCTGCTCTATAAGCTGTTTTTCAATTTCGCGCTTATCCTGCACGCTTTTTTGCGTTGTAAGCTCCAAATTATACAGCTTTGCAAAGTCGTTTACAAAACCCTGTACCGATTTTACGTTTATCGCCTTTTTTGCCGCCGCTGACATAAACATTCTCCTTTGCGAAATTTCGCTTTCAATTTATTTTATCTTATATTTTCTTGCCATTGGTATATGTAAAGGAACGTTTTGGCAAGGTATGAAAAAATGCTGAGATAACGTGGCTACAATAACAAGATACAAACGTTCCAAAACTCTCTTGTTTTGTCCTGTATATTTTATCTTAAAATACCGTTTGCAACGTCGTATAAATCAACATCATGTATATCTTCGTTGTGTTCCTGTACCCATTCCTCAATACACGACATACACACACCATCATACACTTTATTTTCAGACTCGTAGTCACCACAATTTTTACACTTCTTCGCGTTTGAAATATCGTAATCCGAACAACAACCGTTTACGGGATATTCGCTGTACAATCTGCCACACTTGTTACATATAAACATTTAACACCTCCGCGCAGTTTCTTACTGCACTATGAGTATAACATATATACGTTACAATGTCAACTAAAATTAAGGATAGATTTTTATAAAATAAGATTTACAAACATCTCCTTCCAAACGCTGTGTGTACACGTCAGCTTTAATGCCAGCGGAACGTATTTTCTCCGTTAAACGTTCGTCAGACCATTTAGAAACCGTCGAAAGACTTACATCACAAATTTTTGCCAATTCTCGTATCGTAGTTTTTCGTACAACGGCGCCAGACTTTCTATCAGCCGTGAAAAGCGGACACTTAATAACGAAATACGAAACGGACTTTTCTCCGTTTTTAAGCGTTATTTCACGCGTTTTTGCTTTCCAACCCGGAACGGGAGTTAAATCGCGCGACCACGGGCATTTACCAATACTTCTCACACAACTCCAACACAACGTTTCCATATGTTTTCCTCTATGCGTGTTTATACTTTATGCCGATTTTCGTTGCCCAACCCTCAACCCAAAAAGCGTCATAAATTATACCATCAACTGTAAACAGTTTTCTTTGACCGCATAAAAACAACGATAACGCAACGCAATACCCGCTTATGCAAATAAGAACGATGTATATAACATATTCATATGCAACGCAAAGCGCAATAGACACAAGCAAAAACAAACACGAAAACACGCCAAACATCAATAAATACGCATATACCTTATTTACGTTTTCCCACAAATTTACAAGCAAACATCTTAACAAACTCGGAAACGCGCACAATATAATAAAGAAGGGTCCTAAGAACGCGTTTTGCCAGGAGTGTCCGTATTCGTGGCACAATGTGTGGTCATCTTCGCTCGACACTACCGCAACAGGTCCAAGGGCTATACTTCCCATATTATTCTTTAATACAAAATACATTCCGTACCCGTTTTTATGCGGTTTTTTGCCTATACACAGCATTACCAACGCAGTTATAAAGCCTATAACCGTCATTATTATGCCCCACGTACAAGACAGCAACCAATACGCAATACCCTTTAAGACCTTCATTGTTTTGCTCCGTTATTTGTTTTTATAGTGTTTATTGTATGCTTTTGCGCAGGCACACGTTTTTTGGCGGTTATCATAACTCATATTACAATGATAATCACCAACGTAATGAGTATTTGAAATTGGCGTGCTACGCTGTTCACACTGTTCGCAGTATTCAAATTGCCCTCCGCAATCGTGCATAGCGTGTTCCGATTTTATCCACCGCGCCTTGTCAAGCTGTTCTTGCCGCTCTTTGTTCGTCATCATTAAATTCTCCTTTTAATAACATTATAAACAAATGCGCAGGGAAGTTATTTCCCCGCGCATCACTGTTCCTTAATACAATTTCATTCCGATACGCTTGCCAAGTTCAGCCGTAAACATATTCAGCAACAACATACCGCGCATAACTCTGCTCATCGCGTAGAACTCGTTGTTCGTATCGCGACCAGGCTCCTTGTGGCTATCGTAATCAGCCACCGCCATAATAGCCTTCCACGCCGTGTCGTTGAAGTTCTGCAGGTCGTCCTGATTGTAGCACTTCAAAATGTTCATCAGCGCATCTTCCGCGCGCTCCAGCCTGAGTTCCGTTTCCTTACCCTCTTTCGGCGCAACAACCGTTTTAACCGTGTCAATAAACTCATCCCTGCTTACCTTTATGCAAGCAAGCCGCTCACTACGTTCTTTAAGGTATTCCAAATATTTCGTGTTTTCCAAAAGCACATCGCGGGCAATGTACAGTTTTTCTTTCGCGTTCGTGCTGTGCCGAATACGAATTTTATGGTCTGCCGCTCTCGTTGCTTGCACAAAACAGTTGGAACAGAACACTCTTATCGGAGTGAACATCGCCGAAATCCCCGTACTTCCGTCAAAACTGTTATTAAACAGAATATACGGCTTAAATTCATCACCGCAAATTTTCATAGGTTCCGTTTCCGCAACCACAAACACTTTTCCGCCTACCTGCCCAGCGTTCGTAAACACCGCGCCTTCATCGTACAAACTGTCCAGAAAATCAAACGCCTCGTAATTCTGCAACACCTGGTACTTTTCGCCGACCGCACCAATCACCTCGTTAGTGTCCGTGCGCACAGTCGCAAAACATTTCGGAGCAGGATTGCCGTCCGCAAGATACAACTGCTGTTTTTCAACGGTGTAATCCAAACCCGCAAGCCGCATAACATCTCTGGACGTCATCGCATTGTTATCCAGCTTTTCACCACAACCGTCGAAATAAGTTTTCCTTCTGTCGAATTGCAACACACCCATTTTAATACTCCTCGAAGGCTTTTCGTATTTTTTCTCGTAGCACCTTCCAACTACATTATGATTATAACATATATACGTTACAATGTCAATCAATTTTCTTAAATTTATGAAAATTTTTATAAATTGTTTCGCATTGCTCGTACACTACATTATATCTAAAATTAAATAAAGTATGTTACCACACCGAATCATTTCCGTGATAATACGTTGCAATTCCACGCACACACACCGCGAGTCCTTCATCATAGGTATCAACGACTTGTCTGCCCTGCTCTATCGAGTTATCGCTAAATCTTAATTTCGTAATATCATTTATGGTTTGTGAACACGTGCTTTTTACAAGAATTTTCTTTTTATAAAACGCTACTTTTAGTGAATGCACGCTCTTGTCCCTGTCATCATCAGTAAACTTTGTAAACGGTATTTCATAATCGTTTATAAGCGTTGACAACGTATTTTTATAACTGCAGTCAATCAATATCTGCAACTGCTTAAACGTACTTTTATAAAAATCGGTAAACTTCTCAGCTCCTCGTACTAACCATTCCCGCGTTACCGTATAAGTTTCTTGCCCGAGATTCATTTCCAATATCTTTATTAAGTCTCCGGACATAGTTACTCCATACACCATATTGCGCGAATCATATTCATCATTGTTAACTACAATGTTCTGATACGTGAAACAATTTGTATAAACGCCGTTTTTACGCTGTGTAAAATGATATAAAATAAGCTGTGAACACGCGTCAAGCATATCGTCGTGGTCCACAAACGGGTATTCAAGTAGCCTATTTATGAGTTTTTGGGTTTTATCGTTTTTAACAAACCTTACCGCTCCGCTTTGCATATATACTGACGCCAATTCCAACCTTTGCCGCTTACTGTTCGTACCTGGGTTAAACGCTATCATTCCGGGTACATCGTTCCGCAAATCCTGTAATAACGCCGCCCCGTTTGCTTTATCCTCAACAATTTGCAATAATGACGGCTGTGTTTGCTGTAACGACATCATAAGCGATTTTTCCTTTTCGTAACCGATATGTTCTTCCCACCCACCATCAATAACTAACTCATTTCCTCTACCCCATCCGGAAACAAAACCGTGATAGTCATTCTTTTCGCTATCTTTTACGGGACAGTCGTGTGAAGCATACGGAATTTCCGAGGAATTCTTAAATATATCGTACTCTTCCCCGCCGTCGATATAATGTATCATATCGGGTTTTATAATTGTTAAGTCGGTGTTTTGCGCGTGCTGTTGATACTGTGTTTCAAACACTGCGTGACTTGTTTCCAACTTTATTTGCGTATAATCCCCAAAACGGCTTTCCCACAAATAATCCCCCACGTGTACCTCGTGTACTTTTCCGGAACAAGGATAAATGTAAACACAATTATGAGTTGAGATTGCTTGTATTTCGGTATGACTATAAACTTTCGATAAACCCGGGTCACTCATAATCATACCGCTAATATCACCTGGTGCTAACCGCTGTTGTACTTGCCAAATAACTCCCGTTCTTTTCGTATTAAGCCGCGTTGGCAATGTTTGCCTGTAAAATGCTCTAACATTTTGCAGTACCTGCATATCTTTTGCGGCGTTGTCAGACGATATAAGGTCGTCAGCTATAATACAATCCGCTCCGAACCCCGTAAAGGATATTTGACAAACCGCATACAACTTACTCCCCCACATAAGTTGTATGTCACGCGCAGATTCTTTTATTAACCTTAATTGCAAATCATCGTGAAAATAATAATCATATTTTTCACTTTGAAACAGTTTTAGACGCTTTTCATTCGTTTCGCTGGATAATTTTGCTGTGTGGGACACCGTAGCGACGGATATGGGTGTGTTTATGCTCGCCCAACACGGACCCGCTACACCTATAATTGACGTCTTACTGTGCCGCGGAGGCATATTCCAATCGTGATTTCTAACGTGCTGTCCGTCAAACAATTTATCTCGCACAGGGCATATCCCGCCTGTTTCTTGCTTTATACGGTTATACTGCTCATTATTTATCCAAAACTGTGTAATTTTATTCGGCAAAAAATGTTTAAGCGAGTACATAAAGCACTCGCATTGAAATTCAGTAAGCCAACAATCTTCATACGGAGAAGGGTCAAACGTATCCCACATCTCTAACAAAAAATCATATAACGATTTTTGTATAAGTGCTTTTTTAGCTCTTTTCAGATTTATGTAGGTCATAAACTTTATAATCTATTTCCTTCAACATATTATTAAGCGTATCAACCGCAATATTAAAATCTTCCGTGTGTAATTGTTCCCGAACACCGTTCGACCAACCTATAACGTCTTTTGCACAATACGGACGTTTTACTTTATACAACATATCATTGTCATAAAGTGCTTTGTTAAGTTCTTCCACAATCTTGGCAATTTTAGCCGATACTGCCGCGGATATCTTTAACCGTTTTCCGCGAGAGTCAACACATTTTCCGCGTAAACAACTATTTAGCCTTATCATTTCTTCACCTTACTTTCATAACGCTGTAACTGCTTAAAATATTCAGCGTTCATTATTTTATCCCACATCGCAAACATAGGTTTATCCTGTGGTGTTAAACAATACTTATCACAAAACATACTCGCACGCGCCGTTTTGACATCCTCAAAAAATGCCGTGCGTTGTAAGTTATTTATGCAAACGGAATTTATACTTGTTTTGTCTATACCATTTCTGCGTACAATGTAAATAACCGTTTTTTCGGCATTGCGCACTAATTTGGACGTGCCCTCAACATCCGTATCAAACCGTTTATTTACAGGAACTATACGCTTTGTACGTGCTAAATCATTAAACAATTTTAACACCTCAGAATCTTTGGCATAAGTTGTTTCCAAAACATCAGCAGTTCCGTCGCACAATTTCCAATTCGCAGATTTATATAATGCTAAATATTGCGCGGGATTTAACGTAAGCAATGTATAAGACTCTATTACTTCACAATCACCGTTTACGGGCATTAAATACATCTTATTACCGCGCTTGCGTTGTACCGTCCAAATTTTTGTTTCCATATAATATTATATCGCAAATATGCTTTTTCTGTGTATCTTGTTTTTGTTTATTTCCTCTTTTATTCTGTTTTTCGCAATATCAAAATAAAATTCATTTATCTCTATACCGATAAAGGAGCGTTTTGTACGAATACACGCAACCCCCGTTGTCCCGCTACCCATACAATTATCCAATACAACATCTCCCTCATTTGTGTATGTCTTTATTAAATATTCGCATAAACTTACGGGTTTCTGTGTCGGATGTTGTCCGGACTCGCATTTGAATTTTATTACATCGTGCGGAAATCTGTCTCCGTTACTTATTGTTTGATATGATTTATAACTTCCGTAATTTTCACTGTTTCCAACCCGTAACCCGGAAACATACGGCGTTGATTTTGTGTATTGCGGGTTATATGTTGGAAGATTTTTGTAAAACACTAAAATGTTTTCGTGCGCCTGCAAAGGAACTCTTCTCGCATTCAAAAATCCCGTAGCTATATTCTTTTCCCATACCCACTCATACTTATATTCCCGCATATTACTTACCGCTAATTTTTTGTCAAACACTCCTTTCGCAAACAAACAAATTGCAGTATTTTTCTTTCGTATTCGCTTATACTGTTTCCACAAGTCAGGTAACGGTATTTCGCAATCCCATTTATTACGAGTCATTCCGTAAGGCAAATCACACAGAATTAAATCTACGCTATTGTCCTCTATGAGTTTTAACCGCTCTAAACAATCTTCATTATACAGCGCAATTTTCTTTTTATTTTCCACGGAACAACATCTCCTTAAACTCCTTCTCGGATATAATCGGTACTCCGTATTTCCGCGCTTTTTCGAGTTTACTGCTTCCAGACATCGGATTATTTGTAATTAAATATATACTGTCTTTTACGTTATCGGACAACTTATATCCGTTCTCACGCAGTAGTTGTTCAAAATGTTTTCGTGGCACGCTTAACGAACCCGTAACGGTTACTTGTTTAAGTGTTGTCTCGTTATTCGCTATCTCATCGAAAACGCACAATTTCGCAAGCCTACACACAAGTTCTTTATTTACAATAAATGTATTAAGAACGCTTTCACCGATACCGTTTATCTTGGTTATTTTGTGTATTTCTGTGCTATAATCTCCCTGAACAGCGGAACGCACATATTCACTTACCTTATCCGCTATTACGCCGCCCACGCCGCGTAAATTACACGCCAATATAAACTCTTTAACCGATATAGGAACTCCGCTTAAATTGCGCGCAATAACGTCCAGATATTTATTCACGGTTGCAGAAGCATTTCCAAATAAATTATGCCGTACCTCAGGGTCACAAACACGTTGCACTAATTCAGGAGTAGCGTTACTCTGCTTTAACTGCGTTTGCAACATAAGTATAACCCAATCTATAAATCCAGGTCCAATGCCTAAAAAACCGCGTACTCCGATATGCGTTAACCACGCTACGCTTAACGAATAAGAGATATTCGGACATTCCGCATTCTTACAAACAAGCTCAACACCGTCAACCACAAGCGGTTTACCGCATACAGGGCAAACTTCCGGAATATTCGATTTTTCGGAAGGAGTTACAACCTCGACAATATAAGGTATAACCTCGTTTGAACGGCATATTTTAACCGTACTTCCTTCCCCTACGTGATTGTCTTTTATAAACGCATAGTTAAACCCCGTGGCTTTTCCCACCATCGCTCCGCTTAATTCAACGTGTTTTACATATATTACGGGGACCATTATATTATTTTTGGATATATCCCAAACAATTTTTGTTACTTCGGTTTCCTTTATTTCCGCTTGAAATTTATACGCGATGTCATTATATTCACATAAACCATTTTCATTATGCCGATATGAATTACCAAAATTTATAACAATTCCGTCAACAGGGTATGTGCGCTTAATTTCGTCATAAAATTCCAACAAATCAAATTCATACAACTTTGTATATTCAACTTTATATGGAACAACGGTAAACCCAAATTTATTAAGCACGGATAAAATATCGCTGTAATACTCACCCACCGAAAAATCACCGATATAACCGTGAATTTTGTACGTTACAAACGAAATATATTCCAACTCGTCAGTTATATCGTCACGCATTAAAAGTCCTGTGGCAACGTTTCTCGGAAACTTTGCGTTGCTGTCAACTTCTTGTTTATAACGCTCCCAATCTTTTTCCGAAAACACAATTTCACCGCGAATTCCTCCTGTAAAATTACCCGGAACGTGTATATCGTTTTTATGCGTAATTTTAAGCCATTTCTGGGTCACGTCTATTCCTTCCGAACCGTCCCCACGGCTAACAGCACATACAAATTCTCCGTTTACATAATAAGCAACACAACTCGCGCCGTCAAGTTTTGCCGAAAGACAGTATTTTTCATATTTCGGTAACTGCGAAAATTCTCGTATTTTAGATAAGGAACCTACCGTTCCATAGGAATGCCTAATTCGTAAACCCTTTCCGTTACTCGGCACATACCCCCAACCCACTTTGTTTAAGTACTCATTTGTAGGGTCAAGTTCACGCAACTTATCTAACATCGCATCAAACTGTTCATCACTCATAGTCGCGTTTCCTGTGTAATAATTTGTAGCCGCCTTAGCTATTTGATTCTGTAAATTAACAATCGATTGTTTTTTCATAATTTATCCCCGAAAACAGAAAAGAAAATTGCAGTTGGATAATCTACCTTTATGTTTGCAACTATTTGGTTATAGCAACTTTTCGTATATACTCTACTGCACAACACCGCATTTTTGCAGTTATTTTCTGTAAACTGATAACAATATAACCCAACAAGAAATTCTTTTGACGGTAAGGACTGTAACTTATGTATCATATCGTGCGCATATGTATTGCGTAACGCTTCATAAACTTTACGTGTTACAACGGCGGGCTTTTTTCCTTTGCCCGCCTCGTACACAATATAATTATTACTCATTTTATCGGGTTTAACCTAATTTCTTCCTGCTTAACGATAAACGGAGCGAGTTCTTCACCCTTAATATCGCCATGCGCAATCGCCATAGCAATTTCAGCCTCGTCAAAATACTCTTTCGTGCGTATATATTTTTCCAAACCGTTGTTTTTAAGATATTCCAACGTTTGTTCGGGCTGTAAAAACGATTTGTCAACCCGCGTTAGCTTAACAGTATGACCTGACTGAGATTCATACGTATCGTTACCGAGTTCCAAACAAATCTCCTTTATGAGGGACTTTCTGTCTCTTAACTGCTTTTCCAACGCTTTGCACACGCTGTCATTTGCTACCACAAAATCAATCGCCTGTTCCAATTCGACTGTGCGGTTTTTGTTTGTGTTTTCGTCAGCCATTTCCAAAAGTTTTTTAACTCGTGCCATTTGTTATATCCTCCATTAAATTATATCTAAATTTTATAAGTTATTGTACGGGTAATGCAAAACTGTTGTTAATACATTACCCGAAACATCAGTTATTACCCAACTCCTGTATCAGTGCGAAATAAAACATATCTTTCAGTTCCTTAACGCTCGTTCCCTTTGATTTCGTAGCAACGGATATGCAATAGTTACCCGCGATACCACTCACCACTATTTCAAAGTTCAAATACGTTTTTCCAGTCATCTTCTTCTTAATGTTTTCAGCCACCACTTTGCTGTAATAACCATTCACCGAAAAAATCGCGCCGTTAATATTTTTCATCTTCGTTACCTCCTCGTGTGTCGCTTTCCCGACCACATTATAATTATAACATATATACGTTATAATGTCAACTAAATTTCATAAATTTATAAAAATATTTTTACTAAAAAGGTAAGCCTTTCGGCTTACCAATCCGACATGTTACATCCGCTCCAAACCTCGTTCGCGTACTTCTGTATCTCTTCCTGAGTGTATATATCGTAATTGTTAAATGACTCAATCACTTTGTAATCGCATTTCCAAGCGGTTAACCCGATACCCACGGAAACCTTGTAACTTCCGTCGTTGTACTTTTCCACATAGCACCCTTCCCACGCTTTAAGCGTTTCCATAACATCACGTCTAACTTCTTCCGGCAAATTATTTAACCGTGCGCAATTTTTCATTTCCATTACCTCCGTTGCGGTTTGTTTCGTTATCTCCCGCTCACATTATGATTATAACATATATACGTTATAATGTCAACTAAATGTCTAAAATTTTCTAAAAAATTTCAAAACAAAAACACGCATTACTGCGTGCTTTGTATTTTACTTATTCAATAATTTTTTCGCGTTGTGTTTGTACCATTTACGGAGTTTAAGTTTTGACGGATACATCTCGAAAAATCTCTGCGTACGCGTAATATGATAAAATGCTTCATATTTATGCCGCAATACGTTTTTAATAAATTTTTGCGGATACCCGACAATATCCAACGTATTTATGTTTACGGAAAACCTATAACTTACGTCGCCCGAATTTGTAAATTCCGAATTACCAATATTGCGCACTGACGCTACCAAGCACACATTATCTTCGGAATATTCACTTAATTCATATAATACAAACTCAAACACAGGATATTTTTTAATATGAAATGTTTGTGTGTTGTTTTCATACGTACCCAAACTTACTTCGTATCCGGATTCATTTATTACATACAACACAGACCCAAATAATCCCTTGCGTTCTTTATCAGTAAGCATTTATTCCTCCAACATCGTGTACATCGGGTCAGACACCTTGGAAACGTTATTTATTGAAACTTCATTTGTCTGAAATTTTACGAGTTCCCCGTTTATATATTTCGTAAACTCTCTGCTCTGCAATCTACCGACAATACAAATCTTATCACCAACGCGCATATCTTGTAACGTAAGTGCTAACGTTCCCCACGCAATTGAGGGTATATAACACGCTTTGAAAAACCCATCGCTGTTTACAGCAAACATTAAATCACATATATTTTTCCCGCTTGGTGTTTTTCGTATGTTGGGTTTTTGTGTTAATGTAGCATTAAACAAAATAAAGTTTTTGTTTGTCGTGTAAATCGTAGGGTATATACACCACACATTAAGACATACTCGTAATTTTCCGACAACACGAGTATTATCGTAGTAACTGCATATTTGTCCGCTCGCTTTTACGTGGTCTCCGCGGCAAATGCCGTTCGTATTACCACTAAACAGCATTTCAACGACATCTACCGCGTCACTCTTTCGTTGTACGCTTACTAAAAACCACGTAAACGTTTTGGTTTCGTTGTTTATTGTTATTTCACGAGTCTCCAAATCGGATATAATTGTTCCCGTTACATAACTTACCAAATCATTAACCATTGTACTCCGAAATAATCTTTTGCATATATTCTTTTGTTTCGTTCAAACCGAGTCCGCCGCCAAAAAACATATCCAGCTTTGCCATAACGTCGTAATTGCGTAAACAAAACGCTTTAATTTCCGCGCTAATGCGCACACGCTCTTCCATTACGGCAATGCTTTCAAGATATTTGTCAAGCTGTTGCTGTCTTGCACTCAAACTTGCGTTAACAAGTTCCGCGGGATACGCGAATTTATCCTTATTTTCGACGATAAGTGCGGTAATACTTTTTTCCATCTCAACAAGGTCCTTCAACTTCATAATCTGTGAAGTCATTTCGGACACGTATTTTTCAATGGATTCCTTAAACTGTTCCTTCGGGTTTGCGGACTTTGGAACGTCCTCTTCCTCCACTTTTACTCGACTGAGGAACTTTTCCTTCTCCTCGTCTGACAACATATGGAGTTTCTTTTCTGTCTGCTCCTCCACCTGCTGTTCCTGTGCTTCCGCGTTTACGGCTTGTTCCTGCTTTTCGATTTCCATTTTCGTTCTCCTTTTCATTTACTAATTTATCCGCTTCTTTTTTAGCGGCTTTTTTCATTTTATCTACTTCTTTTTCGGTTTTTATAATCGCATTCTGCAACTTACGCGCAGTACAATTACGCCTTGGTTTCGTTGACGGTTTTGTACCGCGCTTTGCCGCAGGTCTAACCACCGAACCGTCTTCTTTTTTATTTTTGCTTAAATCATTCTGCGTATTCGTTGACTCAATCAACTCTTTTAACGCTTCCGGACTTAATTTATCATAATCAATAGCAATATTTATATCTTGCGCAACGTGTATATTTTGCGATACCTGCCCATCAACATTAACATTAACTTGCGGGACCCACGACGGGTCTAACCGTTTCATTAACTCTAACGCCGCCTGCACATTTGGCGGAACGTGTTTTGTAACTGAACTTTCTGTTACGGTTAAAACGGGTAACGCGTCATCTCCCATAAACTGTTTCTTCTCAGACCTACTTGTTTCAGTTACCGTTTGGCCTAACGCGGCACTATATAATGCGTCTATAATGCCACCCTTCATATTTTCTCGGCTGTCATTTATCCCTATTTGTACAACAGTTGCAAACTTCGGATACGTTTCCATATAATAGGAAAACAACTTTTTTGACATACCTAAACTTTTTGCAATCTGGGTATAGGAACACGCACGACAATTTTTCGCTACGTAATAAGCACGGTATAACAACGGTTCACAATACTTGTCTAATTTTTTAGGGTCAAAATTGTTAACCTCGTCACGTATCCTTAGTGAATCCGCGTCTATAACTCCCGCATCAATCATTGCTTGTGCGTTTTCACCGTATGTTACTATGAGGTCATCTTCGTCTGTTATTGTATTATTCGATAACTCCTCTTTTACATCGATATTTATGTCCTGCTTATTGCGATTAGCCATTCATAAGCTCCTCGCAACGTTTTTTACAATCCTCTTCATTTGTATATACGTACTGTTCCGCAATCATAAGTTTTTGCGATTCCTTAAACATATAAGAAACGTGTTTTGTTATCATACACGCCGCCACGGTTACTTTTTTTGCAATATACTGCTGAACACGTTTAATCTTGTCAAACGGCTTTGCAATATTTATTACCGTATCAAACGGGACCCACACAGTATCACCTATATTATATTTATGCGGGGTAAATGTATATCCGCTTTTAACGTATTCCTTAATTTCTTCCGCAGTATCATTCTTGCTTTCTTGCTCAACTACCGTTTCTTGTACTTTTTCTTGAACGTTTTCTTGCGAATTTTTCACAGAAACTTCCTCAACCACGGCGGCTTCCGGAGCAACGTACTCCTGCTTATTACCTGAAACCGTGGTATCGACCTGGCGCGGTGTTTCTTCCGAACTCGAAACAACACTCGACACAACTGTTTCTTCGGAATCTATTATACGTGGCGTACGTGGTTTACGGGGCTTTCGCTGTACTACACGACCCTCCGCATCATCCGTTACAATACTTCTTTGTCTGGGCATTCTCGTTTCCGACATAATAATTCTCCTGTTATAGTATATCTTTTATTTTAGAAAGCGTTTCACGCGCTAATTTTATCTCTTCCGATAACTGCTTCATTGAAATGTCTAACAATTTAGATATTTCAAATCGTTTATATCCCTCATACATTTTACAAACGATTTTATACTGTAACGGCGTTAAATTTTTTTCCAACGTGTCAAATAACATTATACCGTCAACCCTTTCCTCTATTATAAGCACGTCAGGAAAACACGCTTCCAACTCCGTATTCAAAGTTATCGTTTGTATTTTATCAAAAACACCATATCTCCGTTTGGGCTTTACTATCTTATCCCTGTTTATAAAGTTTAAACATTTACCCGATATATATTTATATGCAAATGTGGAAAAACAATTACCTCGCAATTCGCTAAAAGATACAGCGGCACAACATAATCCCAAAAAACCTTCTGAAACTATATCCTCGTAATTGCTCCAATTTTTATAACGTGCGGTTATGCTATAAACAAGAGCAATGTTTTCAGTTACGAGTTTTTCTTGTTTCGGTGTCACGCCGCTCTCCGTAAAGTATATAACTTTTGTCAAGTATGGAGATTTTTTTACGGCAAGCATTCACTTTCTTATAACAATTTGTACCGTAACCTAATATTTTTGACTGTGGGCTTTTTAATCGCCGTCCGCACCTTCGGCAATAAATATACTCCATAAATACCTCACAATACATTTATTAACAACGTTTCAACCACCTGCTGTTCGGCAATTAAACCCTGTTTTATCCCTTGTTCACACTGCTTGCACATTTCGAGCGCGTTTACTAATTCCTTTGTCGAATACACCCCCGACCTGTCTTTACACGACATAAACACAGGATAGATTAAACCTGTGTTTTCACACGTTGGCTTGCTTACCGTTTCATAGCACAACTGCGCCCTAAACGCGTTATACAGCCACGCCAACATCGTTAAATTACTTTCTCCGGATTCACACAGTTTTTTATAAATCGATAAACAATCGTCTTGCGCATACATAACCGAGTCAACAAACTCTTGCAGTGTAACATTAGAACTTTCCAACATTACGCCGTTATCCCGCAGAATTAAATACGATTCATTGTGCGTTAATTTTTTTACATTTGCGTATTCAGTTACTTTTTGTATTTCCAATACGGACCTGCTATAACTTTGATCACAGTTTTTTACAATTTCTCGTAAATTTTTCTCTGTCAAATTACTTATACTCGACAACATTCTAACATTGGTATCCTCATCGAAAGCATTAAACTCAACTACACGTTCGGAAAACTTTTTGCTAAACTTCGTGCGGCTGTCAACACTTTGAAGTATAAGTACTAAATAATTATTGCCTAACTTGTCATCTATTCCTACCCAACTTTCTTCGTTCCGTTGAAACTCCGTATCGTATCTGCATACATACAATTTATTTTCGCTTAAAAACTGAACTATTTTACGTTTTTGTATTATTTGTCCAACATTGTTTATACTTTCAACCGTAACGTTCTGTTTGCGGGAAATTTGCTGTATATACAAATTTATCACCGCGTACTCCGTTCCCGTAAAAATTAAAAATTTCGGCACGGTTCCTTCAACAATTCGTTTGTTAAGCTCAAATACCTGCATTTTTATCTCTCAACCTTAGTAACATATCGTCCAGAATATACTGTTTATTATAGTTGTATTGCAACTGTCGTTTTGCCGAAAACACAATTTCGTAACACCTTTTACTTTCCAACAACATACCTTTTTTACGGCTGTTTATTAAATACTTATACAAAAGCACCTTCAAAAACAACTGCATATCAAACAAAGAGTTGTTCTCTTCCCGTTTTACTTGTATGTTTTTGGAAATTTTTAAAACACTGCCAATGTTTGCTTTTGTTATATTGTTTACAATATTATCACACAGCTGAAACAATCTGCCGCTGTCGCACACATCGAGCATAAGCAAATCACCCGGAGTAGTTGATAACTCTATTTTCTCTTGTAAGTTATCCTTGTTCGTTAACTTACGTGCAAACACGGTTAATTCCTGCTCCGAGTAAGGCTCCATGATTACCGTGAACGCTCTGCTTTTTATCGTCGGCAATATTAAATCATTGTTCGTAGTTAGTACAATATAACTGTTCTTCGGTGGTTCTTCGCATATTTTGAGTAACGCGTTTTCAGCAGTAGCCGATAAATTATTCCCGTCGGGCACTAAATAAATTATTGGCTTTGTTTGCTGATAACATAGTGAAATGAGCTCACGCACAGAATCAACCGTAGGTTCAAACACTGCTAACTCATAACCCGTCTTTTCGGATAACCACCGAACAAACTCTTTCTTCCCGCTACCCTGCTCTCCAATCAAAAGCGTAAATTTCGGGAAAGCGTTATTTTCAATATATCGCGAAAACGTTTGTTTTAATGTTTCCTGACCAATCATTTGTAAATTACCTTATTCGCTCGGCTGTGTTAACGTCAACAACCTAAGTTCCACAATACCCTTTACCGAGGTTTCCCACTTAATTTCCGAATTAAGTTTATTTATTTCCGATAACAACTCTTTCAAAAACTGTCTGTCAACTCCCGTAACAAGGTCGTTTAAGCTATTTTCAAATACTGTCGGAATTTGTATATACTCATAATTTTTGAAAATGCTGTATTTACACACATCAAGCAAAAACAGGGTATATTGTTTAACAAACTGTTTTAAGTCGTGCCCCGCTCTAAAATGCGATTCCACAATGTCTATAACTACCGATTCCTCATAGTCAACAATCGCATTTGTAAGCCTGAAAAACACGTCGTAATTAACGGAGCCTAACGCGGCTATAACGGAATCAATCGTTATTTTCGGACTATAACTCATTACTTTATCCAACATTGTTATAGCATCTCGCATTCCGCCATCGCTTAACTTCGCAATATATTCCAATGCCGCTCTATCAACCGTATAATAGTAATCAGTGTCAAAACTCTCATATTCCGAAAATTGAGATTCAGTAAGTTCAACTCTCGCTTTTTCGTTATCTTCGCAAGCTACGATATACTCTAACCGTTTAACGATTTTATCAAACGGTATGCGACGGAAGTCAAACCGTTGCACTCTGGACAATATTGTAGCGGGTATTTTCTGCGGGTCGGTAGTGCAAAAAATAAATACGGTATTTGCGGGAGGCTCCTCGATTATTTTTAACAGGGCATTCCAACTCTGATTCGTGAGCATATGCACTTCGTCAAAAATGAATACTTTATATTCACTGTCCAACGATTTTTGCCGCGCTTTATTTATAATATCACGAATATTGTCAACGCCATTGTTTGACGCCGCGTCTATTTCAATCGGCGTTCCTTTTCCGTTGTTTAACGCGTTCGCAAATGCTCTTGCGCTTGTCGTTTTACCCGTTCCCGCGGAACCCGTAAATAATACCGTATTTCTAAATGTTTTATTTTTAAGCTGATTTATTAAAATTTCTGTTATTTCGTCTTGCGCAATAACTTCCTGCAATGTTGCGGGCCTGTATTTTACTGCAAGCGATTTGGAAGAACTGCTCGCCATTTTATTCTTCCTCTACAACACTCTTAACGCCGTTGATAATTTCTTTCGCTGTCGCGGTGAGTTCAGCATATTTACGTTCAGCCTCCTCACGTTTCGCACGCTCTTCCTCGTACTTCTGTTTGTACATCTCCAACTGCGTTACCTGTTCGTATGTGGAAACGGTTTCAACGGTAAACGAATAACCGTTATTATTGCTATAAATGCGTAATACAACGCCCTCGCTAATACCAAGCGCGTCTGAAATCGTTTTAGGTATAGTTATCGTGTTATTCTCACCAACTTTTGTAACGTGTTTTTTAATCGGCATAGTCAAATTCTCCTCTTTGTTTATAAAATTATATCCAAAATTATGTTTTCGGGTGTATATTATTTTTCCGAATTGTGTATTGATTCCAAAAGTTCTAAATAATGCTTTTGGTCTAAAACGTAATACATCTCTCCGTCGGGCTTAAAATTAAAAACTAACACCGCGTGTCTTTTATTCATCGCAAACGCTTCTTGTCGTGCTTTATCTAATACCCGCTTTTTTACGGAAAAGGAACCACTTTCTTTTGTAACCGTTTTACACTCGTACAAAACATCTTTACTAACCACGTCTCCCGCGCAAAACAACGCCGCTCCGGAATTAGCAGTTTTTTTGCCGTTAACAGCTTTCGCAACGGCTTTTTCCTGTCTTGACGAATAATATCTCGTCGGCTTATTCACTACCACGTTACATCTATTCCTCCGTCGTAATCCTTTACGATTTTATACAGTGTTATAGGCTTATTATCGACAATTTTTACTTTCGTTTCAATATACCCAGCCTTCTTTAATTTGCGTTTATACAGCGGTATGCAGTATTTTGATTTTCCTATTTTTTGTGCGGCGTCCGTGTCCCTTATTGCATACATACCACCATTCTTTTTTATAAGCTCATACAAAAGTTTTTCGTTGTTCATTTCATACTCCGTTACATTTTGGATTTAAGTCGTTTTACTTCATTGGTGGCTATCTTATCGCATATATTATTATATTTGTTTGTACTATGACCTTTTACCCAAACAAACCGTATATTTCCTATTTTCGATAACATTCCGTAAAGCACGTCCCACAAATCAACATTTGCGTTTCTGTTCCAACATTCCATTATGGTATTTACAACGTATTTTGAATCAGAAAACACAGTTATACGTTCATCGGTAAGTTTATTTTCTATAATACATTTAATTGCCCCGATAACCGCCTCAATCTCCATTCGCTGGTTTGTAGTATTGCACCTGCCACCGCCTTTTGCGATTACGTTACCCGAATACATTACAACATAACCATAACCGCCTACGCCGCTTTGGCACGCTCCATCTGTCCATACGTTAACGTCCATGTTTCCTCTCTACGTGTAAAATAGCTGTTTTCGGAACCCAGCCTTCCCATTTTGTCGCTAAAATAGCATTCCTTACTCGCGTAACATCTTGTTGTGTATATACGTTTCTCGGCAAACCTAACTTGCGAAAACATTCCGGACCTATTCCAAAAAACTTAGAGTCCTGTGCGGTTATAGGTTTTCCGCAACAAGCACACGTTTCCGCTCTGTACGGGTATCCGCGCAATTTAACATAATACATTCCTTTTGTTTCCTTGCACACGCAACCCTGCATAACGCGTAACGGCATTGGCACGTCACTATTCCAAACTTTCATAAATTGAAACTCCGGAGTGCTTTCACGCGTCATATATGTCTTTACATACAATACAAAATCATTAGGAAAATAATCGTCTTTGTTTTCTGGTTCTTCGCGCTGTTTCGGGGAAAGTACGATTTCAACATTGCCCTTTAACTTACTTAACGTATCGGAAATATTCTGCGGGCTAACATTTTCGCCGTTTACAGTTATGTCACCATCGTACTTTTCCAAAAACTCCAACAACTTAAATCACCGTTTTCTTTAATTATATAACAAATTTTACAATTTGTAAAGCAATAAATAAAAAATTATTCTACTTCGTCTAAATATGTTGCCTGTAAATCCGCAATGTGTAACAACAACGCAAGCGGGTTCTGAGCGTATGCTTTACTCGCGTTCGGGTCGTGCCCAAACGTTTCTATTCCTCCCATATGGTATCTTACCGCCTGCAAAACAAAATCTGGTACTTCGACAAATTTACTTATTAAAAACGCACTCTTTTCTCCGTGTCCGTACACAAACTCGGGTTCATTATAGGTGTAAAACTGTTCTTCCTGCCAATTTGTAACACCGCTCGGCGATTTAACCTTAACGTTTCTCGTAGCTATTTTATACGTTCCTATTTTGCAAAGGTCGTGGCACAATGCCGCAATTGCGACATCGGATTCCTTATACTCATAAGTTATATTTTTTGTTGCAAAATT
>ULSF01016803.1_pt1 | contig 31768 bp, 25 predicted proteins | sample 1956121 | NCBI WGS metagenome assembly ULSF01 (sample SAMEA4835701, study PRJEB28245) | human gut metagenome | biome: gut microbiome; material: fecal sample | place: Denmark | collected 2008
TAGAAATGGCATTGAGATTGAATATTAGGGAGAAAAAGGCTATAATAGAAGAGAAAAGTGCAACATGTTGCAAAAATCTCTTCTAAAGAAGGTGAGCTAATGGAAATACGCAGAGATTTTTATTTGGACAAGCTGATAAAACGCAAGCATAACGGGTTGATTAAAATTATTACCGGTATTCGCAGATGCGGTAAATCCTATCTGCTGAACAACATATTTTATCAGCATCTGCTTTCATGCGGTATAGATGATGCGCATATTATCCGTTTTGCTTTCGACTCCGCCGATGATTTGCAGAAGATAGGTGAAAGTCCTATTGCCATGGGAAAGGAAAAGCGTGGCGTAAATCCGGAAAAGTTTATGGCTTATGTTAACAGCAGGCTTGCTGATGATGGTATGTATTATCTGCTGCTCGATGAGGTACAGGAAATGGATTGCTTCGAAGCTGTGCTTAACGGGTATTTGCGCAAGGCGAATATGGATGTATATGTTACCGGCAGTAATGCTAAATTTCTTTCCAAGGATATTATTACGGAATTTGCCGGACGTGGCGATGAGATGCATATGTATCCGCTTAGCTTTGCCGAATTTATGAGTGTTTATCCCGGTGATAAGTATATGGGCTTGGCGGAATATATGCTTTATGGAGGAATTCCTGTAGTTGTGCTGCGTGAAGGGACTACCGAAAAGGCTGCCGCTTTGCAGAATTTGTTGAGTGAAATTTATTTGAGTGATATTTATAAGCGCAACCGTATCCGTAATAAGGGAGAAATGGAGGATTTGCTCAATATACTGGCTTCGGCCATTGGTTCTTTAACTAATTATGAAAAGCTGAAAAATACCTTTAAAAGTGTTAAAAAATCCAAAATTACTTCTACTACTATTAAAAAGTATCTGGATTGCCTGGAAGATTCCTTTTTAATTGAAGCAGCTTCGCGCTATGATGTAAAGGGCAAGGCCTATATTGATACTCCGAAAAAATATTATTTTTCTGATCTGGGGTTGCGTAATGCGCGCATTAATTTCCGGCAGTTTGAACAAACTCATTCTATGGAAAATATAATCTACAATGAGCTTTGCATGCGTGGGTACAGCGTTGATGTGGGTGTAGTGCCTATTGCCGTGAGAGATGACAGCGGTAATGTAGTAAGAAAACAGCTGGAGGTTGATTTTGTCTGCAATATGGGCTCAGTCAGGTATTATATTCAGTCTGCATATTCCTTGCCGGATGAAATGAAACGTGCGCAGGAGGTGCGCCCATTGAAAAATATTGATGATACCTTCAAAAAAATTATCATTACCAAGGATATTGTCCCGGCCTATTATGATGAATACGGAATTCTTACCGTGAACATATATGATTTTTTACTGGATTGTGATAGCTTGGAAAAATAAAGCAGTTCGTTTTGGCATTTCAGTTTGATTGCCCCTGAAGCAGGCTTGCCTGCTTCGGGGGCTTTTGCGTTTTGGCGGATAGTTTCGCGTTGCGAGGCAAGCTTAGAAGAGAAAAGTGCAACATGTTGCAAAAATCTCTTGCAGAAACGGTGTTGAGGGTGAATGAAAGGCAGTAAAAGGTGAGGTTAGAAGAAATTTGTTCAATATGTTACATAATCTTTTTTTTAAATAGAGCCATTGGCGGTTGATAGTTTGTTGAAGATAATTTTAGAATAAAATATTTTTTTAGAAAATTTTTCAGAAAAAGTCTGCAATAATTCGTAAAACTCAGCATGGATGCGGGTTACAGTTTTTTTAAAAATAGCATACTTAAACTATTTGTACATGTTAGCACATTGCTAAAAGGAATTCGAAGTGCTATAATAAATAATGTATAAAATTATTTAGCCGAAGATTAAATAGCTTCGAGTGTACTTGAAGCTGTTTTACGAAGGCTTGTTGCCAGTGTTGCTGCTGCAGGACAGCGGATGGCAGAAAACAGCAATATCGGCTCAGGACAATTAATACAATAGTTGTTTAACCTGTTTCCTCACGCGGCAGGGGCTGCGTATCAATATTTATTACAAAACATAATTATAGGGGGAATGTTTAATGAAATCTTTAGCAAAAATTGTGGCTATGGGATTGGTAATGAGCAGTGTTCCTGTAATGGGAGCCTGGGCAGAAGATTTGAAAGTTACAACGCGCGATCAATGGGATTGGAAGGCTCCGGGATACACTTATAATGCTTATTCACCTTGCAAACATGAGAATAATGACTACAAAGATGTAACAATTTTTATGAATGGTAATGAGCAGAAGGACAACGATAACAAATTCACACCGTTTAATGCGTTGATTAGTGAATATGCCCAATATCATTTTAGCGCAACCGGTAATGTATATATTAAAGACAGCTGTTTTTCTTATAAGAGTACAAATGCGGTATATACTTATTTTGGCGATGACGAGCATCCTAATATTGACTTCCGTAGAGCAGAAAAAGTAGTTATTATTGCTAACGCGCTGAAAGATGGCTATGGCAGCCAGGCTATTTCTGCTAAAAAAGGCGGCAATATTGCTATAGCAGCGAAAGAAACCGGTTATACCAAAATTATCGGTGACATTGATTTGTATCATAGGGATGGTGCCGGCACAGTAAGTGTTGATTTAAACAACAAGGATTCGTACTGGTATGGCAATGAAACAAACTCTAATGATGAGGGAAAGCTTAATTTATCGATTCGTAACGGAGCTGAATGGATTTATACTACAGGAGAGAAGTCGGTTTTTGGAAAAAGTTATGCAACAGGCAGATATATCAGCAATGTTACCTTAAAGGATGGCGGCATCATAATGCTGATGTACAGAAAAAATTTGCCGAGGTAAATAAAGACGAAGCACTCAGAAGTAAGGAATTCGGAGATCTTCATATGTACGACAACGGTGATCACCGTTATGTGCAAATCGGTACCTTAAAGGGTAATGGTGGTATCTTCAAGGTTGATTTGAAATATACTGAGGATAATGCAATTACCAGTGCCTACAAGGTAACAGAAGACAGCGACTATATTTACATTACGAAATCCGGAGAAGGCACTCATGACGTACAGTTTGAAGCAGATAAAGCAAATCTGGACGCTATGGGAAAGGACAGCAAGCTGCATTTTGCTAACGACAAGAGCGGCGGCGTAACCTTCACCAGCAGTACAGTGGAAGCGCTGGCTCCTAAGACTTCGGCAGCTAACCTGTATGACTACAAATACGCTGTAAAAAATGAAGCAAACGGAAATGCTAAGGATTGGTTCATTGCTTTAGATCAGGGTGATGCTAACGAAAATATTCCGGCAGCCTTCAAAGCAATGCAGGCCGGCTATGCTCTTGGCACAGAGATGGACAGATTCAACAAACGCATGGGCGAAAGCCGTTATCTGGAAGGCGACAGCGGCCTTTGGGTTCGTTATCGTCATGCACGCACCGGTTGGGAAAACAGCTTTAAGACTAACAGCAACATGTTCCAGGTTGGCTTTGATAAGCTGAAGCTGGAAAAGGATGGCAAGCACTATCGCGGCGGTGCAGTTGATTACACTGATGCCAACACCAGCCTGCTTGGCCTGAAGGGCAACGGTGAGCATGAGCGTTACGCTTTGAGCTTGTATGATACCTGGATTGGCGACAAAGGCCATTACCTTGATTTAGTTTTGCGTGGCGGTCGCACCAGTAATGATCTTGATGTAACTACCCGTAATCAGGAAATTATCAAGGGCAAGTATCATCAAAACTTTGGCAGCATCAGTGGTGAATGGGGCAGAAAGCTTGCCAACGATAATGGTTGGTATGTTTACCCTCAGGCACAGCTGCAGATTGCAAGAGTAGGCAGTGCTGACTACAGAACTAATTATGGCGTAAAGGTTGAACAGGATGCCGCAACAAGCGTTATTGCCCGTGCAGGCTTCCGTCTTGGACGCGACTTTAGCGATAAAGGTAACTTCTATATGAAGGCAGACTGGCTGCATGAATTCTGTGGCGACCAGAATATTAGAGTAAGCGCTGCAGACGGCAGTGAACAAAGCAGCTTTAATGGTCAGGACAGCTGGTGGGATTTGGGCTTAGGTGCGGACTTTAGCCTTGGCAAAGATACCTACCTCTATTGTGATTTTGAACGTACTCTTGGCGGTAACTATGACCGCACCTGGCAGGCTAATGTTGGTTTACGCTATGCCTTCTAACGTATAACTGAATAAAACTTGTGCTTAACAACCCCCGCTCTGTCGGCTTTGCGACCAGGGCGGGGGTTTGTTATGCCCAAGCAGTAGTGCGGTACTTTTCTCTATGGATAAAAACCTACTGAATGCATAGCATATAAAATTTCGTTTATAAAAGAAATATGGGTACTGTCAAAGGTTTCCTCTAAACCATTTTCTAGTTTGTCGGCAGCCTTGTTAAGTTTCATCTCACGTAATCTGGAAATTACTGATTTTGCCTTTTCTTTAGCTGCTGCTTTATTCTCCTGAGCATGAATTGCTTTGAGGCCCTCGGCTGTACCTATAACTTCTCTGTATCCGTCTTCAGTGACGCTAATAGCAACTAATACAGTTGCGTTTTCAAAGAAGCCTCCCCAACATCTCTTTAGGAAAATACCATCTACAAAGACATAGGGATACTTTTCTGTAAGCTTTCTGGAGCGCCATTCTTCAATTTGAGCAAAGCATTTTTGATAAGGTAGTCTCTATGTCTATCTTTTTGAATTGAATTTGCGCAACTTATTATACGTCATCGAAATATACATTTATACATACTACTTGGAGCTTAGCGGCGCCAAACGAAAAGTATACAGGGAATAAAGTAACTAAAAAACATTACACTTTTTTAAAATATCGCAAGAAAAACCGTTTCTTAAACTTTCAGTGCAGGTGATGAGGTTGAAAAATAATGATAAAAGTGCTAAAATAAAAGTACATGGAAAACGTCAGAAAATCTCATATAATCTTTTGTTAAAGTGCTATAATCTTTTATTACTAATGTATTAATAAAAAGTTATTATAGAGATTTGTCTGATAATATACATAATTGCAAATATTAAAACTATATATAAAAGCACCTTGACGGTATGGCTGCTACTATAAATACTTAACTTGTTTCCTTGCGTAGTCTAAGACACGCTTTAATATAGCTCTTCAATTTTTGAGTATGTTAGGAGGAGTATTTTTATGAACAAGGCATTTAAGGTTATCTGGAGTGAAGCGCGTAATGCTTATGTAGTTGTTTCTGAAATGGCTAAAAGCCATGGAACCAAAAGCTGCTCCACGAAAAAACTGTTGCAATGTTGATTGCTACCGGTATTATGACCTGTGCAAGCGCAGCGCCGGTTATGGCTGAAGATGCTGTAAATTTGGCACCGGATGCAACAAAGATTGCGATTGGCGAAGGAGCAGTGGCTAGTGGTAAAGGCAGTGTTGTTGCAATTGGGCAAAAAGCAAGTGCTAGTGGTGAAGGCAGTGTTGCAATTGGGGAAGAAGCTGTTGCAAGCGGCTTAGTTGGTATTGCTATCGGCCGTGATGCTGTTGCAAGCGGAGCAGACTCTATTGCAATCGGTAGCGATACTAAAGCAGACAACACTTCTAGTGTTGCCGTAGGTAATGATATCAAATTTACAGCTGAATCCGGTACTGCTGTAGGTCAGCAAGCTTATGCAAGTGGTAAAGAGGCAACTGCTATCGGTACTATGACTAATGTTAATTATGATGATAAATGGACTGAAGCAAATCCAGGTCAACGGAGAAACGCTGGTGAGCTGTCTACTGCTATCGGCGCATATGCATGTTCTTGGGGACTTGATTCTACAGCTGTAGGCGGCTTATCTAAAGCAGAAGGCGAAATGGCAACAGCTATTGGTTATAGTAGCCAAGCAAATGTTAATCATGGTACAGCTTTAGGTGCTTATTCTGAAGTAACTGCAGGTTGGGGTGTTGCAATTGGTACCTCCTCTGTTGCTGATAGAAAATCCCGTGTTGTTGGCTTGTATGCTCCTGATGAAGATAAAGACAGCCTTACTTGGAAAGCCAACGCTGGTGCTGTATCTGTAGGCAGTGCTACCATTACTCGTCAAATTACTAACGTAGCAGCTGGTAGTGCAAATACTGATGCTGTTAACGTAGCACAATTGAAGGCTGCAATGAAAAATGTTAACATTAATTTTGAAGCAGGTAATGGCATTGTCATCGAAACTGTAAAAAGTAATGATGGTACAACCTATAAAATCAGCACTAATATTATCGGTTCGACGACTGATACTGATACTACTACCGTTACACCTTCTGCTAGCGGTGAGGGTGAAACAATTGACGGAAATACCGAAAACATTGTTCCTAATCCTGGTAGCAACACGTTGTCCAATCAGCCGGCAGCTGACAATAATATTCAGACCGGTGATCCTGTAAAGATTGAAACCGTAACCAAACCGACTAATTTTGCAGCTGATGAGGGCGATGCTCTTGCAATCAGCCCGAGCGAGACTTTAGGCATTAAAGGTGATGAGAAGAAGAATATCACTACTACTACTACTACTAATGCTGATGGCAAATATATTCAGGTTACCTTAAATCAAGATTTGAATGTAAACAGTGTTACTGCAGACAGTGTTGCTGCAAACACCTTTAAAGCTGGCGCTACAACAATTACCAATAATGGTTTGACAATTGAGGAGGGGCCGTCTGTTACCAAGAATGGCATTGATGCCGGTGGCAAGAAGATTACTAACGTAGCTCAGGGCGATCTCAGCAAAACCTCCATGGACGCAGTAAACGGCAGCCAGCTGCATGAAACCAATATCAATGTTGCGAACAACAGCATGCGCATCAACAAGCTGGGCGACCGTGTAAACAAGGTTGGCGCAGGCGCAGCAGCTCTGGCAGCACTGCATCCGATGGACTTTGATCCGGATGATAAATGGAGCTTTGCAGCAGGCTACGGCAACTATGCAGGCGAAAACGCTGCAGCAATCGGTGCTTACTACCGTCCGGACGAAAAGGTAATGTTCAGTGTTGGCGGCACTGTAGGCAACGGTGAAAACATGGTTAACGCAGGCATCTCCTTCGCTTTGGACCGCACCAACCATGTAAGCAACAGCCGTACCGCTCTGGCTCGTGAGGTTATCGACCTGCGCGGTCAGCTGGCAGTAATGGGCGCTAAGATGGCTAAGATGGAAAAAGCATTAGGTATGCTGGATGAAACCAAGACCAAGCTCTTCCCGGATGTTCCGGCTAACCACTGGGCATATGAATACATCGCTAAGCTGGCAGGCAATGGCTACATCGAAGGCTATCCTGACGGCAACTTCGGCGGTGACCGTCTGATGACTCGTTATGAATTTGCTGCAATGCTCTATCGTGCAATCGAAAAAGGCGCAGCTCTGGAAGAAAAGATCATCAAAGAATTTGAGCCTGAATTGGGCCGCATCCGTGTAGACCGCATCAGCGGTGAAGACGGCGATCGCGATAAGATCGAACGTGTACGCGTAAACGATACTAAAGGCGAGCGCGACCATTACGGCAACAAGCTGGCAAAATAAATTGTCGGCAGTGACAAGTGAATAAAGCTCAATAAACAGTAAAGGCGTTCTCCCGCAGGGGAGAACGCCTTTTGTCGCAGGGAATATATCAATAATTGCAACGGCATTTTTCTTTTTATGAACTATTGTTTTCACAATACATCTGTGTTATAATTACCTTAGTTGCATAGGTAGCCGCATTTTGGCGGAGCTTATGCCTGGTCATGCGGATCAGTGGCGCTTGTCGAGCTTTCGGCAGGCGCCTTTTCTTTTACGTCAGTTGCAATCGCCGGCTTATATATTTTTGCCTGACTTTATGCTATAATCAAAGGAGGAAACATATGCAAAACTTAGCAACAAAATTCGAAAACCTGACGATTCAAAGTGATTTCATATTCAAAAAGGTTATGTCGCGCAAGCGTATCTGTATTCACCTGTTAGAGGAATTACTGCAGATCAAAATTGCTGATATCAACTACTTGGAGGCAGAAAAATCCCTTGAGCCTGAATTCGTCAGCCGTGGTATCCGTCTAGACATCATTGTGGCAGATGACAAGAATACGCATTACAATCTGGAAATGCAGGTCAAGAACACCAAAAATCCTGATACCAAAAACTACGTGCTGCCCAAGCGCACACGCTACTATCAGGCATTGATGGATATTGACTTGCTGCAGAAGAATCAGGAATATGATCTGTTGCCGCCAACCTATATCATTTTTATCTGTGTTTTTGATTTTTTTGCCAAGGGAAATTATGTTTACACCTTTAAAAAGCGTTGTCTGGAGGATTTGGAGCTGGAGCTTCCCGATGAAGCAACTACTATGATTTTGAATACCAAGGGTACGCATGGCAGTATTTCCAAGGACATCAAAAGTTTTTATGATTATGTTAATAACCACGTTATAAATAGCGATTTCACAAGACAAATTGATGATGAAATCAGCTATCTTAAGCTTGATTCGAAAGTGAGGCGAGAATTTATGCTTTTGGAAGCACGTTTGTTAGACGAAAGACGAGAAGCTAAGGCTGAAGCTCTCGCCGAAGGCAAGGCAAAAGAAAAGACTGCAACTGCAAAGCGTCTTTTAAGTATGGGATTATCTGTAGAGGATATTGCTAAGGCTACTTCACTTTCCGTTGAGCAGGTTGAAAAGATTAAGGCTGAACAAGCTTGATTCGAAAGTGAGGCGAGAATTTATGCTTTTGGAAGCACGTTTGTTAGACGAAAGACGAGAAGCTAAGGCTGAAGGTCTCGCCGAAGGCAAGGCAAAAGAAAAGACTGCAACTGCAAAGCGTCTTTTAAGCATGGGATTATCTGTAGGGGATATTGCTAAGGCTACTTCACTTTCCATTGAGCAGGTTGAAGCAATTAAGGCGGAATGAATTTGACAAAGATAGTTTCTTACAGTAAAGGCGTTCTCCCGCAGGGGAGAACGCCTTTTTACATTGTAACGAAAGCAGTTAAGCTGTTATGGTATATGTTTTATAGATTACCTGCGGAGCTGACATCTACCACTTTTCCGGAATTCCGGGGAAGTCGGCAATCGTCAGCATACAGCAGCTGCCGGTGGCCAGCAGTGTATCTGCATCAGTATCATATACATGAATCTGCATAGTAATCAAACGGTCATTATGCGAAACAACCTCAGCCTGTGCCTCTACCATTGCACCGGAAGGAGCGCCCTTGATGAAATCTACGGTCATCGATACCGTAACCACGCGCTTGCCCATAGCGGCGCAGGCGATGCCGGTGGCATTATCCACCAGTGTTGTAAGCAAGCCTCCGTGCAGCTTGCCGTTGAGGTTTGTGTGGATGGCAGGGTCGATGCGCAGGCCTACTGCAGCTTTGCCGCAGCTGATGCTGTGAACCTTTATGCCGCAGTGCTGCATAAAAGCGTTATGCGTGTAGATATCTTTTACGCTTCGGATAATTTCTTCCGGTTGCATAAATCATTCCTCCTTTAGACAGGCGTCCAAAGCTTGGGCAACGTCACTGCATTGCTCAAGGCTTGCTACCCAATTTTGTAAACGTAATGCTTTAGCTTCACCGTAGACAGGTACGGCAAGGCTCATAAATTTAGCACAGAGCTCCTCCCAGGTCAGAGGATTTTCCGGATCTCCCTTAGGATAATCAACCTGCATTGTCAGTGTTTGTCCGTTTTGCAGCTGGATTTCTACTCTGGAAGCCAATTTGGAAGCATCTGCCGCATGAAGCTGTTCCATAGCCTCATCGCGGATAACCTCGATGCGCTGCATTAAATCCGTAAGCTCTTTGTTATGGATACATTCCTCACTGAACTGCGCAATGCCTACTTCGCCGAACTTCAGCATGGCAGCGGAGCAATATTGAATACTGAATTTGCCGCCGTAGGGAGTTTGCGGCTGCGGATTATTGATCAGATAGTTCGTAATATCGTTGACGTAAAGCTTAATTTTAGCGATGTCCTCAGGCTGCAGAGAATGAGCCTTGCGCAGCTCCTGAATGGCGTAAAGAGCGGCGTGAGCATGCTTGCAGCAGGCGTAGGGCTTGAAGGAGTTGATGTCGATTTTCAGCTTGTCGGTGCTCATGCTTTCGGTAAGCTTTTCCAGATGCGGTTCTTTGACCATGGCACGGCAGAAGCCCTTTTCGCCTTCTAAAATTTCGCTGGCGGCAGTAAAGCCCTTTTGCGACAGATAAGCGCTGAGAACACCGCTGTAGGAAGCCTTGCCTGTGTGCAGCGGCTTGCTCATGGCACCCTCTTTTAAAAACTCCCACAGGCCTGCTGCCTGTGTACCGGCGCTGCCGTAGCACATCAGTGTCTGCTGTGCGTCAAGACCGAGGGCGTTGGCGGCAGCAGCACCGGCGGCGATGGTGCCTGCGGTACCGGTGGTATGCCAGAAGAAGTAGGATTCCGGGATAACCGCTTCGCCTACGTGGCCGCTGGCCTCGTAGCCTGCGCATATAGCGGCAATAAGCTGCTTGCCGCTTTTGTGCTCCGCTTCGCAGACAGCTAGCGCGGGTGAAACAACGACGCAGGCCGGGTGGATAATCGAAGGGTTATGCAAATCATCGAAGTCCAGACTGTGGGAAGCAGCGCTGTTGATAAAGGCAGCGTTCAGGGCGCTAGCCTTTTTTGCAGGGATACTGCCGAAGATATTCGCCTTAGGTGCATCGCCCTGAAGAATAACATCATGGATGATGCGTACCGGTTTTTCCTGCGAACCGCGGATAGCAATTCCCAGCCAGTCCAGCAGACATTTTTTAGCCATTTCGATACTGTGAGCAGAAAGCTTTTCGTAGCACAATTCTGCGGTAAATTTTGCTAATGCTTTAGTTGTCATTGTAAATACCTGCCTTTGCTTTAATTTTAACTATTGCCATGGTATTCGCCAAATGCAACGTAAACACCTGCCTTAGCCTTAAAACAAATTACCTCCCTGCTGGTATTCTCCGAAAACCTCGCGCAGTACGCCGCAGATTTCGCCTAAGGTTGCATAGGTTTTAACAGCATCAATCAGATAAGGCATAAGGTTAGCTTCACCATTGGCAGCTTCCTTCAGAGCTTTCAGGGAAGCATCTACTGCGTGCTGGTCACGGTGAGCCTTCATTTCATTTACACGGGCAATCTGACGTTCCGCAACGCTTAAATCTGCCGTAATAACGTCATTTGTTTTGACAGCCTTATTGTCCGCAAATTTGTTGACACCGATGACTGTACGCTTGCATTTTTCGATATCTGTCTGATATTCGTAGGCATGGGCAGCCATTTCACCTTTTAGAGGACTCAGACCGCGGATATCGGCTACACCTTGCTCGGTAATAAAAACCATCGTATCATGTTCGGTATGATCTGCGTGTGAAACCATGGGAACTACGCTCGAGATATTACCGCCTTTGGCAGTTGACGGGGTGGAGAATATTGTCAGGTAACCGTTGCGCATATAATCTCCGCTGCCGCCGATACCGTTCATCATACGGTTGCCCATAACATGGGTAGAATTTGCCTGACCGTAAATATCAAATTCAAGCGGTGTATTCATGGAGATAACGCCGAGGCGGCGGATGACCTCCGGATTATTGCTGATGTCGAGCGGGCGCAGAACAATGCGGTTACGGTAGAGCTCGGGATCTTCTTTATACATCTCCCAAACTGTCGGCGATGGAGTGAAGGCACAGCCGGAGGCTTGAGTGACCTTACCGCATTTTATCAGCTTGAAAACAGAATCTTGCAAAATCTCTGAGTACATAGTAAGATTATCAAATTTAGATTCTGCCAAACCCATTAATACAGCATTGGCTATGCTTCCTACGCCGGACTGCAACGGCAGCATTTGCTGCGGCAGACGGCCGTGGCGCTGCTCGTGCTCCAGAAAATCAACCAGGTTAGCGGCAATTTTTTTGCTTGTGTCATCAGGAGCGCTTAAATTGCGTACATGGTCGACAATGTCTGATTCGACGATGCAGGTAATTCTGTCAAGTCCGCAGCTTACATAAGGAGAACCGATGCGGTCGCCGACATGATAAATAGGGATTTCGGTGCGCTCAGGTGGTTTGCTGCAGATGTAAATATCGTGCATTCCCTCCAGCGTCAGCGGGATAGATGTGTTGACCTCAACGATAATTTTTTTCGCAGGCTTTACAAGCATAGGCGTGTTGCCGACACCAGAACCGAGAACAATGCTGCCGTCTGCATTAATAGCAGCGGCTTCAACGATTGCAACATCAACATCGCCGTAAAAGCCGTAGTCGATTTGTTGGGCAAAGTGGCTTAAATGCTGATCAATATAGGTTACGCTGCCGGTGTTGATCTGGCGGCTGAGTGTTTTGTTGGATGCTGCATAATAAGGCATGCGTCCGCTGATACCGCCGACTTCGGCAAGTGTTTCTTCGATTTCCGGTCCGACGGAAGCACCGCTCCAAATATTGATACGGCATTTTTTGCCGGCCTTGATGGCTTTAGCGAGAGCAAGTGTGGTTTTCTTAGGATAGCCAGAGGGGGTGAAGCCGCTGACACCGACATTCATACCGTCGGTAATCAGTGTGGCTGCTTCGTCCGCGCTGACTATTTTGTCAAATAGGCAGGGGGTGCGCAAACGTGTTGCATCCAGCATTTCAAAAACCTCTTTTCTTTTTTGGAAATTTCCTTATCTGCTTACAGTTTAAATCTATCAACATATAAAGTAAAATACGGAAAATACATTTTACATATAAAAAATGCATATACGTTAACTCGTTCTTTGATGCGGGAACAGGATAATTCATGATATATAGTTGTCTGTTTTTAGAAAAAAACGAAAAACTTATACTTTTATTCCTAATCACTTATAAAAATAATCTATTGGAGTTATATGCGTTTTGCATATGCTGTCATTGGTTTTATGAAAAATTTAATTTTAAAAACTAAAAAAGTACTCAGAAATATTGCTGTATAGTATAATAAAGGCAGAGAGAAGTAAAGGAGAACCCTATATGGACATAGAATATTACCGCAATTTTATTGCCATAGTTGAGGCCGGCAGTATTTCTGCCGCAGCTAAGCAGATAGCGATTGCCCAGCCGGCGCTGAGTAATCAGCTTAAGGTGCTGCAGAAGCGTTTTGGTACGCAGCTGCTGCATGTGCGCCGTGGCGGTCACAGCATTGAGCTTACGGATGCAGGCTGTATTTTATATAACAAGGCTAAGTATATCTGCTCGGCAGAAAACAGCGCTCTGAAGGAGATAGTTGACTGTCAGGCAGGTTTTAGCGGTACGCTGCGCATCAGTCTGTCACCTTCGATGTCAATAAACTTTATTAAAAACTTTTTGAGTGATTTTTACAGAGAGTTTCCGCATATTAATTATGAGCTGTATGAGGTGCCGATTGACGAACAAACCCAGCAGCTTTTGGAGGGGAAAACAGAAATAGGCATTGCCAATGCACCCCTAAAGCAGTCTAAACGCTTTGAAACGCTGTTCAGCCGTAAAGAGCGTCTGGTTGCGCTTTTTCATAAGGATAGCCCGTATCTGAAAAATGATAAGCCTAATATCCTGCTGGATGATTTGGAGGACATTCCGTTATGTCTTTCGCGTGGCTGTTCTGAGCTGTTTTTTTCTGTGTGCTCGGATTCACACATTTTCCCGCAGGTTATGAGTATTAATACTACTAAGCTTTCGGCCATAGCTTGGGCAGAAAAAAATACCGGTGTGGCAATTGTACCGGCACCGGCTGTAGAATTGTTTCCAGCGAATCTGGTCCGCAAGGAAATCAAGGATGAGCGCTTGTTTCTGGAGATGACACTGTCTATAGTTAAGGGCAGAGAGCTGTCGCAGGTTGCGCAGACCTTTATTAATTATTATATGCAGAATAAATAAAAATACGCCTTAGGCTGTTGATGCCTAGGGCGTATTTGTTTGCCTTCTTACTTTATTTTTTTCTTCGGGCGGTATTCTGAAATAAACAGGCCGGTCATTGTCAGGATGGTACCGAGTGCTACCAGCAGAGTGATTTTTTCCTGCAGGACAATCGCCGAGGTAATGACGGTGATGACGGGCACCATATAAATATAAACGCTGGCCTTTACTGCGCCCAACTCCCTAACTGCCAAATTCCAGGTGACAAAGCAGAGAGCAGAAGCGCCCAGTCCCAGAAAGACGATATTGAAAAGATAGGTAGTATTGGCGAAGCGTGCCAGGTTCAGTTCAAAATCCAGAAAACCGAGCACCGGCACCATAAAGAGAATGCCGTAGAAAAATGTTCTGCGTGTGGCGAGGATAACAGGATAACCGTAGCTGCTGATTTTTTTCGTCAGCAGAGCATAAAACGCCCACACGACAGCGGCGGAAATCGCCAGCAAATCACCCAGCGGATTGAGCTGCATGGCTGCACCATTGAAGCTGATGCAGGCAATACCGCTCATCACGATAAAAAAGCCGATGATGAACTGCTTGCTTAAACTGCCGGCAGAACGCATAAAATAATGCGCCAGCAGCGCGGTAAAGAAAGGCGCTGTGCTGCCGATTACGCCAACGTTGGAGGCTTGTGTATAGGTCAAGGCGATGTTTTCCAAAAGGTAGTAGAGGCAGATGCCGCAAAGGCCTGCGGCCATAAAAACAGGCTCCTGCTTTTTATCTGTTTTCAGCATTTGGGGATAGGCCAGCCAAAGGGCGAAAAAGGCCATAATAAAGCGGAAAAAAAGGATTTCCAGCGGCTGAAAGCCGGTAAGTAAAACCTTTGTAGAAATAAAGGTTGTGCCCCAGGTAGCAATTGTAATGAGGGCAGCAATGTGCCCGATGTAGCGGGTGTTTTGCATTTGCTTGGGAATCTCCGTTCTTTTTAGTGCGCAGTAGAACGCACTCTATGATTTTAGCAGACTAAAATCCTGCTATTAACAAACTATCCCCTCTGCCGGCATGACAGAAGGGATAGGCTTTAAATTATTATTTTGTGTGCTTGTCTTGGGCAGCCTGCTTGTTGGGGGCTGCCGCAGCATATTTCGTCAGGGCAACCTTCGTGATGTGGAAGTCGCCTACGGTATCGGGGCCGTCGATGCAGCCGTTGGGGCAGGCCATGCCTTCGATATAGCTGCAGTCGAGCTTGCCTGCGGCAGCAGCCTTAACCGTATCACGGCATTTGTCCAGTCCGGAGCAGTATTGTGCGTTATGCACCTCACCGCCCATAGCGGCAACCGTATCCTGTACGGCAGCACTTACTCCGGCAGTCAGCGGGAAGCTCAGACCGAGCTTGGAGGCATCACGCTCATACGCAGCATCGCCGCTCATTTCCGCAAATTTGATATCCTTGCCCTCCAGCATGCACATAATCTCTTCAAAGGAAAGCACGTAGTTGATGGTTTCGCGGTGCTCGCGTGCTTCCACCTTTTTGGCAATGCAGGGACCGATGAACACGGTAACGGCATAAGGATATTTTTCCTTTATCAGCTCAGCGCAGGTGAGCATGGGGGAGGGAGTGTCGGAAATTTTATCCGCAGCCTCCGGCACCTGCGTTTTAATCAGCTTAACGAAGGCAGGGCAGCAGGAGCTGGTCATAAAGCCCTGCTTGGCAGGAACCTTATCCAGATATTCCTCTGCTTCTTTAACGCTGGTGATATCGGCGCCGATTCCAACCTCTACGACTTCAGCGAAGCCTGCTTTTTGAAGTGCCTCGTAAATTTGCGCCATAGTAATCTTCAAACCGTATTGGCCTACGATAGAAGGTGCCACAAGGGCGATAACCTGCTTGCCCTGCTGGATTTCACGGATAACGCGGATGATATTGCTGCGCTCGTCGATAGCACCGAAGGGGCAGGCGTTGCGGCAGGCACCGCAGGAAACACATTTTTCGTAGTCAATTACAGCCTTACGGTTTTCACCGATGCTGATGGCACCGATGGCGCAGGCACGCACGCAGGGACGATGGATTTCGATAATCGCACCGTAGGGGCACATCTGCTTGCAGCGTCCGCATTCGATACATTTCGTTTTATCGATAAAGGCACGGTCCTGAATAATGCTGATAGCCTTTTTCGGGCAGTTATTCATGCATTTGTGGGTGATGCAGTGACGGCACATATCGGTAACGTAATAAGCATCAATCGGGCATTGGTCGCAGGCTGCGGGGAGCACGTCGATAATCGGCAAATCGGTGCGCTCAGGCTCGTTCAGCGTCAGCTTGGCAGCCTCGATGATATTGCTGGAGCACTCCTGCCCCAACGCCATATCAATACGGTTTTTCAGTACGGCTCTTTCTTTATAAACACAGCAGCGGTAGCGCGGAGTATCCTCGCGTACCTCCTGCAGAATATCGTAGACGTGGTCAGGCAACTCGTTATTCCAGGTGTAGCGGGATAAATGCTCCAGCACCATGCGGCGCAGCTGCGCAACAGCGGTTAATTCCATAGCGGTTCCTCCTTGGCAATTAGTTATATTGCGTTTTGCATTGCATACTCTATACTGTACAATTCTTTACAGAACGCAAAAATCCTGCTGAAGAGTATACGTAACGGTTTTAATAATGTTAAATTTGGTATTTTTCTAAACAGTTATATAGATGCATCTGTCAAAAAATCTCTGATATTTTTATGGATAATACCATTACGGCTCATATCGAATTCGTCGAGTGAAAGCACATATTTCGGATAATTATCGGTAATTTCATTGTAAAAACCGAACTCACGTTGAATAGTTTCTTCTGCAGCCAATAAGTACGTAACTTGAATATAAATTTTTTTATCCTGTTTTTCACAGATAAAATCAATTTCTTTGGTATCTAACTTGCCGATGCTCACCTTATAACCACGGCGTAAAAGCTCCAGATAAACGATATTTTCCAAAATGAGATTGATATCCTTCATGTTGCCGCCGAAGACTGCTTCGCGGATGCCATGGTCAGCGACATAATATTTTTCGTTGATAGCAAGCAGCTTTTTACCTTGTATATCCTGACGTTTTACCTGATAAAACAGAAAAGCATCGGTGCAGGCTTTAACGTAGTTGATAATGGTTTCTGTTGCCATACTGCGTCCTTCGCTTTTCAAATATTTAGAAAGCACATTTGCAGAAAAAATGGTACCGATATTTGCAGTTATGTAGGTAAGTATGCGTTCAAGCATGTCAACATCACGTATATTGTTGCGGCGTACAATATCTTTCAGTTCTACTGATGTATATACATCCTGTAAATATTGTTTGCAGGCAGCTTCGTTATATTGCAGGGCTGCCAAATATGGCATTCCTCCGAAGTGCAGGTATTTCTTGAAGCAGTCTGCTTCACTTGTATTAGGCTGTATAGTATTATATAGCTCAATAAATTCAGAAAATGAAAAAGGATAAATAACAAATTCTACATAGCGTCCTGCTAAATAAGTGGCTAATTCACCGGATAGGAGCTTGGCATTGGAACCGGTGATATAAATATCACAATTAAGCTCTATACGTAAGGAATTAATACATTTTTCCCAATCTTTTACCTCTTGGATTTCATCAAAGAAAAGATAAATTTTTCCTGTTAAAGCTTGGGTTTGGCTTATTATTTCATCATGAAGAGCCTGGGCATTGCAAAGCCTGGCAAAGCTCATATTTTCAAAATTATAGGAAATAAGCTGTTGGGGAGTAACTCCTTGTTGTAACAGCTCTTGTTTTATAAGATCTAACATAACAGATTTACCGCAACGTCGGATACCTGTAAGTACTTTTACTAAATCACTGTTAATGAATGGGCGGATTTTTTTCATGTAAGATTCTCTTTTAATCATGTAAATCACCTCACTATCTATATAATATATCAGTTATATCTTAAATTCAAGACGAAAATCAAATTTCTATCAGATATAACTGAAACTTTTCATGATTTTAGATTTTTATCAGTTATATCTGATAAAAATTCTTGCTGTTGTAGTCGAAAATAAGCATACTTTTTTAGTATACGCAGAAAAAAATAAAAAAATTTCCTCTTACCCCCTTTACAAATTCAAATCCTAGTATTATAATAAGCGCATAAAGCAACAACGTGGTTGTTGGATCGAAAGGTCTAAACTTCGTGGTTGCTTTTTCTTTTATATCAGCGGTGAGAATTATCTTCTTACCCATGATAAGTGCAACGAAGCACCGTAGCAGCGCAAGGCGCAGCTGACGGTGCTTTCTTATTTACAGAGCCAGAGAGAAGAAAATCTGTAAAGCACGAAAACTGTATTTCAAATGAGGGGTTTACTCTTCGTAAACCCAAGGAAATTCTCAGAGAGAAATTAGGGAGGTTTTACAATGAATGATGTACCGAAACTGTTTGGCAGCTTAGTTTTTAACGAAAGCGTTATGAAGGACCGTCTGCCGACTGCAACCTATAAGGCATATAAGGCAGCAGTGCTGGCAGGCACTCCGCTGAATTTGGAAATTGCTAATATCATCGCCAATGCTATGAAGGACTGGGCTCTGGAGCATGGTTGCACTCATTTCACCCATTGGTTCCAACCAATGACCGGTATTACTGCTGAAAAGCATGAAAGCTTCATTTCTCCTACTGCTGAAGGCCGTGTTATTATGGACTTCTCCGGCAAAGAGCTGATTCAGGGCGAACCTGATGCTTCCAGCTTCCCGTCCGGCGGCCTGCGTGCAACCTTTGAAGCTCGCGGCTATACAGCATGGGACCCGACCTCCTATGCATTTATCAAAGATAACTGCCTGTGCATTCCTACAGCCTTCTGCTCCTACACCGGCGAAGTGCTGGATAAAAAGACTCCGCTGCTGCGTTCCATGAATGCAGCCAGCAAAGCAGCCTGCAAGCTGCTGAAGCTGTTCGGCATTGATACCATCCGCGTCAACAGTACTGTTGGTCCGGAACAGGAATATTTCCTCGTAGATAAAAAAATGTGGGAAAAACGTAAAGACCTGGTTTACACCGGCCGAACCCTTTTCGGTGCGAAATCTCCGCGTGGGCAGGAGCTGGACGACCACTACTTCGGCATTATCAAACAAAGAGTTCTTTCCTTCATGAAGGATTTGGACGATGAGCTGTGGAAGCTTGGCGTACTCGCCAAGACCGAGCATAACGAAGTTGCTCCGGCACAGCACGAGCTGGCACCTATCTTCACAACTACCAACGTAGCCTCTGACCATAACCAACTGATGATGGAGTTCATGAAACGTGTTGCTCTGCGTCATGGCCTTGTTTGCCTGCTGCATGAAAAACCCTTCGACGGTGTAAACGGCAGCGGTAAGCATAACAACTGGTCCTTATCTACGGAAGAAGGCTTGAACCTGCTGGATCCCGGCAAGGAGCCGTACAAAAACCTGCGCTTCTTGACTTTCCTGGCAGCAATCATCAAAGCTGTTGATGAATATCAGGATCTGCTGCGTGTATCTGTTGCCAGTGCCGGCAATGACCATCGTCTGGGCGCTAACGAAGCTCCTCCGGCTATCGTTTCCATGTTCCTTGGCACTGAGCTGACTGCAGTTCTCGAAGCTATTGCAGCAGACAAGGTTTACAACGGCAACCCGGAAAGCTACATCAAGGTAAGCGACGATACCATTCCTGCTTTGGTTAAGGATAACACCGACAGAAACAGAACCTCTCCGTTCGCCTTCACCGGCAATAAATTTGAATTCCGTATGCTGGGCAGCATGTTCTCCATCGCCGGCCCCAACATCGTATTGAACACCATCGTTGCCGAAGAGCTGGATGAATTTGCCGATAAGCTGGCAGATGCTCCTGACCTGGAAGCAGCAGTATATGATTTGGTTAAAGAAACCTACAAGGCTCATAAACGCATTGTCTTCAACGGTAACGGTTATACTGACGAATGGGTTGAGGAAGCTGCCAAACGTGGCCTGCTGAACCTTAAATCTACTCCGGAGGCTCTGCCGTATCTGGGTCATGCAAAGAACATCGAGTTGTTCGAAAAACATAATATCTTCACTAAAGCCGAAGTTGAATCTCGTGTAGAAATCCTGCTGGAGAACTACAGCACCACGATTTCTATCGAAGCAGCAACCATGCTGGATATGTTCCACAAGGATATTCTCCCGGCAGTTACCGCTTACACCGAAGATCTGACCAAAGCAGTACTGGATAAAAAGGCTGCCGGCGTCAGCGCAGGCTTTGAAGGCGCACTTGCTGATAAGCTGAGCAAGCTGGGCGGCGAAATGTATGCATCCTCCCTGAAGCTGGAAGAGGGCTTGAAGGAAGCAGCAGAAATCGGCGACAGCGAGAAACAGGCTCTGTACTATCACGATACCGTTCTTGAAGAAATGGGCAAGCTGAGAAGTGCTGTTGATGCTGCCGAAGCTTTGACCGGTGGTAAGTATCTCGACTATCCGACTTATGGAGAGTTGCTGTTCGGCGTAAACGAGTAATCGGAGGCTACCTTCTCGACAGCCTTGAGTAAGGTGTAATAATAAAAAATAAAATAATATATAAATAAAACTCATACACAATGGGGTGTATCCGAAAAATCGGGTACGCCCCTCTTTCTTTAGCTAATGCCATGTGAGCGCTGCTCAATGACGCGTTAAAAAATATTATAATTTGAGGGGTGTTTACAAATGGACAAATATGTATCTGTCGATACTATATGGGTGCTGATAGGTGCCTTCCTGGTATTCTCTATGCAGCCGGGCTTTGCAATGGTTGAAACAGGCTTTACCAGAGCTAAAAATGCTGGCAACATCGTCATGAAGAACGTCATGGATATGTGCCTCGGTTCCATCGTTTTCTGGGTTCTGGGCTTTGGCCTGATGTTTGGTACCGATATCGGCGGCTTTATCGGAGCGCCGGACTTCTTCGTTAAAGGCGATTATGGTGCCAGCTATCCGAGCACAGCCTACTTTATCTTCCAGACGATGTTCTGTGCTACTGCAGCAACCATTGTTTCCGGTGCTATGGCAGAACGTACCAACTTCTTGGTATATTGCATTTACAGCGTATTAATCAGTGCTGTTATTTATCCGATCAGCGGTCACTGGATTTGGGGCGGCGGCTGGCTCGCACAGATGGGCTTCCACGATTTCGCCGGTTCTACTGCCGTTCATATGGTAGGCGGCGTTGCTTCTCTCGTCGGTGCCAAGATGATTGGCGCGCGTATCGGCAAATACAATACCGACGGTACGGTAAACGCTATTCCCGGTCACAGCATTCCGCTTGGTGCCTTGGGTGTTTTCCTTCTCTGGTTCGGCTGGTTCGGTTTCAACGGTGCTTCTACCGTTTGTGCAACCGGTGATGATGTTCTGGTTTCCATGGGTGCTATCTTCATTACCACTAACATGGCTGCAGCAGCTGCTGCTACCGCAACTATGATTTACACCTGGATTCGTTACGGCAAGCCTGATGTTTCTATGACTCTGAACGGCGTGCTTGCTGGTCTGGTAGCAATTACCGCAGGCTGCGATATGGTAAGCCCGGCCGGCGCTTTAATCATCGGCCTGATTGCCGGTGTGCTGGTAGTCGCTGCTGTTGAATTCTTCGACCAGAAGCTGAAGATTGATGATCCTGTTGGTGCAATTTCTGTTCACGGTATCTGTGGTGCCTTCGGTACTATCGCAACCGGTCTCTTCGCTCTTGACGGCGGCCTCTTCTATGGCGGCGGTACTGATTTTCTGGTAAAACAAATTATCGGTGTTGTTACTGTAGCAATCTATGTTGCGGTTACCATGACGATTATCTTTAAAATTCTTGATAAGCTCTTCGGCCTGCGTGTTAAGGAATCCGAAGAAATCAAAGGTCTGGATATGGAAGAGCACGGTCTGCTCAGCAGCTATGCCGACTTTATGCAAACTTCGCTGGAGGCACAGACTTCTGTTACTACTACCTATGTTACTCCGGTCAAAGAAACTGCAGCTAAGCCTGCAGGCGCAGTAAAGATGAGCAAGGTTGTTATTATCACCTCGCAAAATCGTTTCGAAGCATTGAAGAGTGCTTTAGATAAGCTGGGAATTACCGGCATGACTGTTACTAAGGTTCTGGGCTACGGCATCCAGAAGGGGTCCACAGAAATGTATCGTGGTGCTGAGGTTGCTGCTCACCTGCTGCCGAAGGTAAAGGTTGAAATGATTGTTTCCGCAATTCCTGTTGCAGCAGTAGTCAATGTTGCTAAGCAGGTTTTGTATACTGGCAAATACGGCGATGGCAAAATCTTCATCTATGATGTTGAGGATGTTGTTAAGATTCGTACCGGTGAAACAGGCTATGATGCTCTGCAGGATTATCCTATTGAGGAAAAATAATTTGCTTCTCCCTAATCAAACTCCCTAATAAAACAGGAAGGCGCTCGGTGTCTTGCGTAATGCAGGCTAAGAGCGCTTTTCTGTGTGTTGTGGGGAGAATGCCTTTATAATATTATTATGGCGAAAAACTTGCAAACCTGCATTGTTTAGGCCAAAATAAGATTGAATCGTATTTTAGTCGGATTGGAGTGAATGCTATGAATAAAAACGTTGCTTTATATAACGAGATGATAGCTTTTTTTGCCGGAGATGCACGCCGCTGCCAGCATTTTATCAAGGTTGCCAGCCTGGCCAAGCAGCTGGCTGAGAGCGAGGCTGCGGATGCAGAGCTGACAGAGCTTGTGGAGGCGGCCGGTCTTGTGCATGACTGCGGTATTAAACCCGGCGAGGCCAAGTACGGTGCCGGTCACTGCACAGGCAAAATTCAGGAGCAGGAAGGACCTGCGGTAGCACGCGAGCTTTTGCAAAAGGTTGGCTATGCCCCTGAAAAAATTGAACGCATCTGCTATCTTGTCGGTCATCACCATACGTATAATATGATTGACGGTCTTGATTATCAGTTGCTTGTGGAAGCTGATTTTATAGTAAATTTTTATGAGGACGGTACGCCGAAGGAGAATATTGCCAAGGCTGTGGAGCGTGTTTTTAAAACTGAGAGCGGAACGAAGTTGGTTAAGACTATGTTCGGACTTTGATATAAAATGCTGTGGCTTGCCGGTCACAGCATTTTTCTTGCTATTTTGCCTCATGCTTGCTAAAATAAACAAGATTAGGTTATTTTTTGGAGGGATAAGATATGAAGGAAATTTATGATTTAGCAGAGCAGTACCATAACGATGGCAATAACTGCGTAGAATCCGTTGTTAAGGCGTGTAACGACGGATTAGAGCTGGGCCTGCCGGATGTAGCAATCCGCATGGTATCCGGCATGGGCGGCGGTATCGGCCGCAGCGGCTGCGTGTGCGGTGCGCTGAGCGGCTCCTGCCTGGTTATCAGCTCTAGCGTTGGCAGATTGGATCCGTCCGAAAAGTATCAGACAGAGGTCTATAAATATACACATGAGTTTCATGAGCGCTTTACCAAACATTTCGGTGCTTCTTGCTGCAGGGCACTGAACCGCCTGAGCTTCGGTACGCCGGAATACAGAACTAAATGCATTAAGATTACTGCCGAAGCGGCAGATATGGTATCCGATTATCTGCAGGAAAAGGGCCTGGTAAAATAAGCATTGGCTGCGAAGCTGACAGAAGGACTGATGGAGGTCAGGCTGATGGAAAAAACTGAGTTGAAGAACATTGTAATTTTAGCAACCGGCGGCACTATTGCCGGCAAGGCTTCCTCCGGCACCCAGATGACAGGCTATACTGCCGGTGCCTACAGCGTTGCCGATTTGCTGGCAGGTGTGCCTGAACTGGGCGAGCTGGCGCATATCAGCGGCGAGCAGCTGTGCAACATCGACAGCAGCAGTCTTACCGATGCTTTACTGCTGCGCCTGGCGCAGCGCTGTAATGAGCTGCTGGCGCAGGAGGATGTCGACGGCGTTGTTATTACCCATGGTACCGATACTATGGAGGAAACAGCCTTCTTCCTGAACCTGACGGTGAAGAGCGCTAAGCCGGTGGTCCTCGTAGGCGCAATGCGTCCTGCCACCGCAGTCAGTGCCGACGGACCTTTGAATATCATCAACGCTGTTAAGGTTGCTGTAGACGCTGCAAGCGCCGGGCAGGGCGTGCTGGTGATGATGAACGATGAAATCTACAGTGGTCGTGATGTTACTAAGACCAACACAGCAAATGTAGCGACGTTTAAGGCACTGAACGGCGGTCCCTTAGGTTTCATCGTCGGCGGTGAGGTGCATTACTACTACCGCAGCATGCGTCCGCACACACTGCAGAGCGAGTTTGATGTAACCGGTGTTACTGCTTTGCCGCGCGTGGATATCATCTACACGCATATCGGTGAGGACCGCGTGTTTGTGGATGCGGCACTGGCGGCAGGCGCACGTGGCCTTATTTACGCCGGCAGCGGCATGGGCAGCATTCATGAGGCGGTGGAGGCGGCGCTGGCGGAGGCTGTCAGCCGCGGCGTTGTGGTTGTGCGTTCCAGCCGCACAGGCAGCGGTATTGTTGCCGCAGGTCTGGAACGTTGGCAGGAGCAGGGCTTCCTGTATGCGGATAACCTTAATCCGCAAAAGGCACGCCTTTTGCTGCAATTAGCACTTTTGCGGACGCAGGAGCGCAGCGAGGTGCAGGGTGTTTTCAGCCGTTATTAAAAGATAAACAGCATGTAAAGCAAAAAAAGCTATCAGCAGGCAAAGCCCGGTGATAGCTTTTTTTATGCGCTTTAAAATTTTACCATCTTCTGTAACCGTTATGGTGCTTGGCACGCTCTGCCTGACGGGCAGCGCGCTCTGCTTCGTAAGCCTCGCGGGCAACGAAGAAATCCTCCAGCTTCCAGCCGCGGTTAAACATTTCAATCAGCAGCTTACCGGTGTTGTTGGCATCGTCAAAGGCGGTGTGCCAAAGGCCGGCGGTGTTGACCTCCTGCTCCTCGGTAGCCTTTTTCAGACCGGTGGTGTAGTCATCACCCTTCCAGAGGCGGTAGGCCAGCGCCAGATCAAGATAGTCCTCGTATTTTACGGGGTTTTCGATTTTATGACGCTCACAGCCTGTCTGCAGTACCTTATAATCCTCGGTTCCCCAGGCTACAAAGTAGGTTTCGCCGCTTTCATACAGCGCTGCCAGCTTCTGCACCATAGCAGGAAATTCAATGGCCTGCTGCATATCCTTAGCGGTAATCATGCAAAAATCCATAGAATCCTTAGCCTGCTTAGGATAAAAATGTGGTTTGACAAAGCTCTGGATGCGTCCGCAGTCGGTGAGCGGTTCGCCGTCCAGCTTCACTGCGCCGATTTCGATAATCTCGGAAAAGAAGCCGCGCGGACGGCCGACAGGGCGCTCGTAGGTAGTAAATTCAAAATCAACGACTAAAAATTTCTTCATAGCAATCCCTTCTTACGCTAAAGCATAGCCTGCTGCTCAGTGCTTTTTACCGCAGCATTTTTTATACTTCTTGCCGCTGCCGCAGGGACAGGGGTCGTTAGGATAAACCTTTTTCGCTTTGGCACCTACACGGGTATTTTGCTGAGCTGCCTGCTGTGCGTCGCGCAGCAGCTTGATGGTTTCGTTGGGAGTGTGGCCGCCGAGGCAGAACATGCGGGTAGCATTGTTGCGGGCGTTCTGCAGCAGTACGGAAAGTCTGCCGAGGTGACTGTAATTGTTCCAGGCAGGGATGTTAGCCTGCAGCTTCTGAATCAGCTCAGAGGTATTACCGTCGGTGTTGGAGTTTTCGAATTCATAAATGTACTGGCACCAGTAATGTGCATCCAGTGCAGCAACATTCAGCTCCTGAGTAAAGAAGTCATGCAGATCCTGATATGCGGTGGTAGATTGCATATAACCGTAGTGGGAAAGCATGGTGATTTCCTTTACGGTAGGCTTATACAGGCCGAAGGGCTTTCTGCCCTGTTCCAGTCTGGCGTAGAAATCATCGCTGTCATTTTTCTTGAGCATGATGCGGCCGTCTTTAATTGCGCAGGGGTTAAAGTTGCTCGGAACCTCGGCAAGTAATTGCGGCAGAGTTTCCGGAGTAAGCTCAAAGCCTGCTTTTTGATTATACATTTCGCAGAAAAATTCTACCGGCAGGATCAGGTGCAGGCTGGACATTGCGGTGATGCAGTCCAAAAGCCATGCCAGCTGTTGGCGGTGAGCCTGGAAATCTGCGGTGTTGATTTTTTTGTAGACTGTGCGTGCTTCCTTTACTGCTTCAAAGCAGTCATCTGGATAGGAAACAATGTAGCCCATAGAAATAAAGGGCAGCAGCAGTGCATATTCACTGTAGGTAGGATGGAAGCATTTTTTCTCTAAGGCTGCTTCAAAGGCCTGAATATTTTCGTCCGGCATAATAGCAAAACGTTTTGCTGCAATTTCCGGCTTTTGCATTTCTGTGCAGATTTTTTCTGCCAGCTCGTCCTTTTTGAGCTTGCTGTAGGTGATGCAGAGCTGACGCGCTGCAAAAATTAATTTATCCTTAGTGAAGGCTTTTAAGTAATCCAACAATACAGGTTTACGGGATGGTTGATTCTTGGTTTTGGTTGTACTTGCAGACATATTGATAGAAAATCTCCTTCTTTGTAATCTTACGTATCTCTTAATTATAAATAAAAACAGGAAATATAGCAAGTGAGGAAATTTAATATGCAGTTTATTATACGCTTTTCGGCGGTTAAATTTATTTTTCAGGCTCTGCTTGCTGACGGCGCATAGCAGGAATCAGGAAAAAGGCACAGTAAATAAAGGAAAGCAGCACGATTGCGCCGCCACCGAGACCGATATAAGCGATGGAAGCATGCGTACAGATAAGTCCGCCCAGATAGCTGCCGCTGCCGATACCCAGATTATAAATGCCGGAGTAAATCGACATAGCCACAGCGGAGGTGCTAATGGTAGTTGTGCGCAAAAGCTCTGCCTGGCCTACAACGTTGAAGGCTGTAACGAAAATGCCCCAGACTGCGCAGAGCAGCACCATAAGATAATGATTGATGCTTACGGGGTAGAGCAGCAGCAAAACAACTGCTACGCCAAGGACGGTGATGCGGAAGAAGTGATAGCGGCATTTATCATACCATTTGGAAAAGGCTGCGCTGCCCAAAAGTCCGGCTGCACCGAAAATAACCAGGGTGATGGTTATCCAGGCTTCATCCATCAGCGCAATCTGCTTCAGATAAGGCTCAATATAGCTGTAGGCGGTGTAATAGCCTGTGGGGAGTAAAAAGGACATCATATAGAGGCCGATGAGCACAGGATTTTTCAGCATTACCGGCAGCTGCGAAAGCGTAAACGGTTCGCTTTTTTCCAGCTTGGGGAAGACGAAGAACATGTAGGCCAATACGATGAAGGCCAAAACGGCAATGCACATAAAGGCCATGCGCCAGCCTACGTAAAGGCCGATGATGCGTCCTAAGGGCAGGCCGACGATGATGGCGATAGCGGTACCGGTTACAATCATACTCATAGCCAGTGCTTTGAAGGGACCTTTAACCAGACGCACGGCGATAGGTGAGGCGACCGACCAGAAAATGGAGTGGGCGAAGGCTACGCCGATACGCGAAAGCAGCAGCGTCCAAAAGCCGGTGGCAAAGGCAGAGGCTACATGCGATACGGCGAACAGGCTGATAGTGGCCAGCAAAAGCTTGCGCAGCGGATAGCGGGAAGCGGCAATCATCAGCGGCAGGCTCATGAGCATTACGACGTAGGCATAAATGGTAATCAGCATACCGGCCTGCGCTTCCGTCATGCGGAAGTCTGCGGCGATATCGGACAAAAGGCCTATGGGCATAAATTCCGATGTGTTAAAAATAAAGGCGGAAACTGTCATGCCGATTAACGGCAGCCATTCGCGGGTAGTGATTTTGTTTTCCATATATATAAAGCACCTGACTTTCATTCTATAAAATTGCGCTGAATATTATAGCACAGCATATTTGTGTGCTACAAGTAAAAAAATTGTAAATTATTTGTTGCGGGATGGTGCGGAGGTTTTCTTTGAAAAGGGCTGTCGTTAAGGAGCAAAAACAGTAAAGGCGTTCTACTTAAGTACGGTAGAACGCCTTTAATTATAATATTAATTTTAGTTTATAGTTATTGCTCAGCTTGCAACGCTTCAACTTGTTCAAACGGGAGAGAAGTAGCCTTGGCGATATCCTATACAGAAATGTCCATGCTGAAAAGACGCTTAGCAGCAATGTTGGCATTTGCTTCGCCCTCAGCAATGCCTTCACGCCTTTCATCTAATAAACGTGCTTCCATAAGCATAAATTCTCGCCTTACTTTTGTATCTAATTTGAGATAGCTGATTTCATCGTCAATTTGCTTGGTGAAATCAGTATTAGAGTGGTTAAGCTTCTTCCTTCAGCTTCTCCACATCAGCGAGAGATAAACCGGAAAGTTCCGTGATTTCCTGCAGGGAATAGCAACCTTTAGCTAACATGAGTTTAGCGACTTTAAGTTTATGTTCAGCTTCACCTTTTACTAATCCGATAGCTTCGCCTTCAGCAAGGCCAATCTCCTTGCCTTCGGCAATGCCCTCACGTCTTTCATCTAACAAACGTGCTTCCATAAGCATAAATTCTCGCCTCACTTTCGTATCAAGTTTGAGATAGCTGATTTCATCATCAATTTGCATTACCCTGTTCAAAGAAATCAAAAACGCAGATAAAAATGATACCTAATTTTCTCGTTTTATTTTAACACAGATGCAATAAAAAATACATAAGCAGTGCAAAAACAAAAAATAATAGTAATCTGACGATAAAAAATATTGTGAATATTATATCTAGATTAACGATTTAATTCTATTAACTTGACATAAAAGAGATGAAATATTATAATTTATAAAATTATTCCACTAATAAAAATCGATAGGCAATCATTATAACATGTATATTAATGAGAAGAAATATAATAAAATGAATAAAAATATCCAAAGCAAAAAAACAAAAATACAATGCTGCTTTAGCAATGGCTGTTTTGATGACCTTGGGTGGTTTCACCTTTGGCACCAATCCGACCTTTGCGGAAACTAATGATAAGCCTGTATGGGTTGGCTCATACAATGCCGGAGCATATAAAGATGGCATTTTTGTAAGCAATGCTGATACCACGGATAATTTAGTTCATATCGGGGCTGATGTTCAGACCAAAGTTGTCAATGTTACTGATTCTGTTACTAGCAACAATAAAGCAGTATATGTAGGAGCGTATGATAAATTAGTTGCCAATGAAGGTGTAAATATTTCAAATATTAATTTCCATGACACTACAAGTACTGGTGAAAAACATGGACTGTATGTATTTAGCGCTACAGTAGAAGCTCCGACTATTCGTGTAGATAATTTGACCACTGATTCTACCGAGGCTTTAGCAGGTTTGGTGGCAGGTACAGATGTGGGTTATGGCATGAATAAGGAAACTTTAAAAGCAGACTCTATCTATGTAGGCAATGTCAAATCTGATACAAGTAAATATGTATACGGTAGTTTGCTTCAAGGTGCTTTATGGCAAAGCTTTCATGAAGGGCAGGATAATAATCTCACAATAGAAAATATTACCGGTGGTGCAGATAATGCTATAGTCGGTGGTATTGAAGTACAGTTTGCAAATAGTACCATGTCGGATTGCTCTTATGATATTACAGGTGATACTGTAATCAGCAACATTAATTCCACTCAGGGCTCGGCTTATGGTATTATGGCTAAGGGTTCTTCTACTGGCTCTGAAGCTGCTTACATGCATTTAAATAACTTGAAAATCTCCGATATCCATGGTAAGGATTTATCTGTTGGTATATGCGGACATGTCGGTGATATTATTGTTGATAATGCGGATATTAATATGACCGGCAAAGATGGTTATAATGGTCTTTATGCTGAGCCGGTGGCCGATGCGGAAAAGGCAGCGGTTAATAGCTTTGCCGTCAGTGGCTCACTGGTGGGTAATATTAAATTGGATAATGCTGAAGGTAGCTACAATATTCAAGGTGATATTCTGGCAGACAGATTTAATCTTGATAAACAGGTTGAAGTAGCTATTAAGCAGCTTGAGGATCCTAAAACACTGGAACAACTCAAAGAACAACTTAAAGAAGGTCATCCTGATTGGACGGATGAGCAGGTTGACGATTTCATTAATAACCAAGTTGCAGATTTAGTTAATACGTTGAAAAATTCCGGACACATTAATTTAGGTGGCAAGCTTGCTCTTTACGGCGATGTATATGCAAAATGCGGTGGCAATGTAAACATCAATCTGACTAAGGACAGCATTTTTGAGGGACAGGCTGATAACTATGCTGATTGTGATACATTTTGTTCTATAGTATGGCGTAAGGCTGACCTTGATGGTCTTAATAAATCTGCCCTTTATAAATTATTTGGCTTTGATTCGATGCAGGAACAACTCGAGATGCAGGGACTGCCTATAGTTGGTGCCGGTAAAATCGATATTTCTATGAAAGATGATTCCATTTGGAAAGCGCATGGCAAGAGCTTTGTTGATACGCTGAATTTTAAAGACGGTGGTCTTGTTGATATGCACGCAGAGGATGGTTCTTCTATTACTGCAGGTAAAGTAACTGGTAACGGTACCTTTATCATGAATCTCAGCAATAATGCAGATAAGTCTGATATGCTTTATGTTAAGGACTTCAGTGAGGCTGGTGTGCAGACTATTCAGGCTAACCTTAAGGATAGTTTAAAACCTGAAGACTTGAAGGGTATGCGTTTTGCGACAACCGGCGGTGATGACTACAAACGTAATCCTAACGAAAAATTCAAGGTTGTGCTCTATAAAAATCAGGGCGTTAATGACGTAACCTATAAAGTCAGCAACGAAGCATTTAACGTTAAAAACGAAAAATTTGATCCTGAAGCAACTGAAACCAACGAAAAATTCAATGGCGGTAAGGATGGTGCAGGCACCTATAAGCCGGGAAATGACTATATTACTGCTATCTTCTCTGGTCAATCCTTTACTCGTGAAACGGTAGATTTTGAAAAAATTCAGCAAGACGTCAATAATGGAACTATTGAAGATTGGGATGATTTGTATGATGAAAACGGTAAGTTCTTACCTCAATACATAAAGAAAGAAATCATTGAAAATCCTGTTAAGGAAGGCACTAACTGGTATCTCGACACTGCTGTTAATACTACCAGCAACAGCGGCAACATTATTAAAAATGCAGCTGCTCTTGATTATGCCAATGCTGTAACTACAGATACTTTGAATAAGCGTCTTGGTGAAGCACGTTATTCTAATGAAGGTGACGGCATGTGGGCACGTGTACGCCATGATCGTTTCGGCAAAACAAACCGCTACGAAGGTAAAAACACCATGACCGAGCTTGGCTACGACTGGAAGCGTTGCTACACAAGCTATGGCAAGCATATGCAGGGTGCAGCTGTGAACTACACAACCGGCAGTGCTGATTATAAAGGCGTCACCGGCGAAAGCAGTACTAAGCGTTATGGTCTTTCCTTCTATGATACCCAACTGAGAGAAACAGGTCATTATCTTGATACCGTTGCTAAATTCGGTCGCGTTTCTAACAAATTCACTCTTGAACAGGAAGACGAAAATAATGTAAACGCTGATTACCATAACAATTATTATGCTTTGAGCTTTGAATATGGTCGCAAAAACCCGTTGGAAAACAACTGGTATGTTGAACCTCAGGCTCAGCTGCAGTACACTTATCTTGCTTCTACCGATTATCGCACCAGCCAAAGTACTGATGTACAGCTTTCCGGTACTGACAGCTTAATCGGCCGTGTAGGCTTCCGCATCGGCAGAGAGCTTGATGATAAGACTGCCTTCTATGTTGACGCTAATGCTTACCATGAATTTCTGGGTAATCAGGATATTCTTGCCAGCGATAGGACTGGCATTATGAATGCTACTACCCATAACGATGGCATCTGGTATGAAGCAGGCGTTGGCATTTCCGGTAAATTGAATAAAAAGGCTCTCCGTCAAAAGCTGTGGCTGGAGCTCTAACGT
>ULSF01038813.1_pt1 | contig 31629 bp, 35 predicted proteins | sample 1956121 | NCBI WGS metagenome assembly ULSF01 (sample SAMEA4835701, study PRJEB28245) | human gut metagenome | biome: gut microbiome; material: fecal sample | place: Denmark | collected 2008
CAGTTTCTTTCCTTCCATTTTAGTTTCCTCCTTAATTTGGTTTGTGAAAATCTTCTAAGTCAGTCAGCCGGTGATTGATCACTTTGATCTGCTCTTCCACCACCGGCATTCTGCGGGCAAACCCATTGTGTTCCCGCACTTCCCGTGTCAGCTCGTCAATTTTTGTATCCGTTACCGCCTGATTGATCCGTATGCTGTTTTCTGTTTTCCTCGCCGTCATAAGACAGGTGATGACTACCCCTATCAGAGACAATCCTCCTGTTATGATTGCTGTTATAATTGCTTCACTCATTTTTGCCACCTTAAATCCTGTAAATATAATAACTGCGGTATGTTTTCTCTGCTTGTATCTTCAGGCGATATCCTTTCTTTCGCACTCTTTCAATCAATTTTTGTGCTTCCGTTCGCTGTACCGTGTTACCGGTAATACCAAGAAATTTTCCTAATTTCTCTGCACTAATCCGATGATCCCAATCTTTTTCAAAATGCGGGCATGCTTCTACCATATATCCCCCATCTTTTAATTCCCTGGCCCTCCACCCTTGAACAGGCGTTCCGTCAAGAATCTTTCGGCACCGATGCGCATACGCGTTCGCGCAGTCAAAGCATAGGCTATGTTTTTCCATTATGTTATCCCCTTATTTTTTTGTTAATGTTAGTCTATCGCTATCGCTGCCGGCCAACAGATTCCCACTTTCATCACCTATCGCAACTTTTAGATCTGTGCCGTCAACATATATCCAAAGATTATACTTTGTCCCTGTTGACCAATGATTAAATGATGTTACAAAACGTGATGTCCATTGTGTACCATCCCCATACCACGGCACAGCACTCGCATTTACAGCAGATTCTTCATTGTTCAATATGTTTCCGCCGTATGCCGCATTGTAATATGTTACATAATAATCAGCACCATAAACAAGCAGCGACGCTTTTCCTGCAAAAGTAACAGGGCCGCTCGTACAATTTACAGGCACATTATCAAGTACAGGCTCTTTTATCTTTCCTTTTATGTAAATATCAACATATACGGTTTTGCCCGTATCCCCTGACATAGATGATGGACGCACAAAATACCATCCCCCCGTGGAAGTGGTAGTATTAGAATCTGCGCTTGCCGGGTATTCCAGCATAAAACTATGACTATTACTCCCGCTAATACTAATCATTTGATATGGGATACTTTCAAACACAAAAGGATATGTCTCTGAATATATCTTATTTGATTCATAAACTGTTCCCCATTGATTTACACAATAGACGTCATTGCATATTTTTCTACCCCAACACTCCATCATATAATCGTTCCATTTCCTGTAACTCCATATTCCTGATGATCCTTGCTCTACTATATAAGCTGCGGGAACAGCTCCCGCATCGCCTTTCTCTCCTTTTAAATCTGCTGAAGACGTTCCGCTGGCTGACGTTATCGTCAGTATGGTACCGTTCCAAGTATGTGTACAAGATACTCCATCTGCTCCCGCTGGTCCTTCATTCCCCGTATCTCCTTTAGGTCCTTGTATCCCCTGTGGTCCTTGTTCTCCTATTTCACCTTTTTCACCTTTTAAATCAACCGAAGAGGTTCCACTGGCAGATGTTATGGTTAAAACAGTTCCATTCCATTCATGTGTTGCTGAAATACCATTGCTACCGGCTTCCCCGGCAGCACCAGGTTCTCCTTTATCCCCTGTATCTCCTTTCGGTCCCTGCGGTCCTCGAAGATCTTCAAGCTGTGCCTGAGTAAAGTCATCATAAGTAAACGGATCTCCTTTATCTCCTTTTGCCCCCTGAAGAGGTCCATTATTTACCCATCCGTTAGCAGCATCATAAATATAAATATCATATGGTGCGGCTGAGCCAACCCCATAGGCATCTCCAATAGCAGGATCAGTTATATTTACTGAAAGGGCTTCCACTGTATCATAATATCCAAGTACTTTAAATCCAGCTCCAGTATCTCCTTTTTCTCCTTTGGGTCCTTGCTCTCCGGCAACACCCTGAGGCCCCTGTTCTCCCTGTATTCCTTGTATTCCCTGTTCCCCTTGTGGTCCCCGTTCTCCAGTATCGCCCTTGTCCCCTTTCGGTCCTTCTGCGCCTGTGGCTCCGGGTTCTCCCTGTTCACCTTTTTCACCCTTTAAATCAGCTGAAGAGGTTCCGCTGGCAGATGTTATATAAAGAATTGTTCCATCCCAAGAATGTGTACAAGAAAATCCATCTGCTCCGGTATCGCCTTTGGGGCCTGTAGCTCCGGTATCACCAGGATCTCCTTTATCACCTTTTTCTCCTTTAAGAGAGACAAGCTGTTCCGCCGTGAAATCCTCATAAATAAACGGATCCCCCTTATCACCTTTTTCTCCTTGTGCTCCCGTTTCCCCCTGGTCACCCTTATCTCCCTTTTCTCCTTTTAATGACGCAAGTTGTTCCGGTGTAAAATCCGCATACGTAAAGGCATCTCCTTTGTCCCCTTTGTCGCCTTTAGGAACAAAGGCTTCTGTCGTTCCCTGCTCGTCGGTTATTATGATCTTTGCTCCATTTGCCTGACCTTCCACTTTTGCGGATGGGCTATACCCGTCAAATACCCCTTCTTCCAGATCGTTTCGGATATCTGTAACAAGAAGATTGACTTCTTCCACCTTTTGATTGATTTCATTCTCATAAGCAGATAAATTTCGGTCAAGAACTTCCTCCGTAAAATCGTCTCTGCCCACCGCCGTAAAATAGATTGCAGTAGGTATGGAAAGTATTGTTTCTTCCGCCTCTCCGCTTGCATCCAACGCCGTGATAACAAGAACGCTCTGCATCTGTCCGCCATATCGCGTCATATCAATTGTAATATCCCTTTTCAGAGTATTCCCCTGCGGTGTAAGCGCTGCGGACGGCTGATATCCCGCGCCCGGAGAATTAAATTCAATGCGATAGGTAAGCGTCTTCTGCAGGGAATCAAGATATTCTGTAAGTGCGGGGGATAATATGTAGATTAACTCAGTCGCCCCGTCTTCATACTGCATTCCTCCCCATTGCAGCGTATTGGGGATTATTGTATCCTTTGTTACGGTGTATTCTATTGTTCTTATGGCCATGCTTCCTCCTTAAACAACACAGCCCCGTACATCGTTTTTGTACAGGGCCGTATATTATGCTTTCCATGCAGTGATGATATCTTCGGTATTTTCCTTGCTTTTCGTTTGTTTTTCTGCCTTCGTCTCATTTTCCCGCTCTTTTTTGATATAGTACTCTACTGCCGATCCTCCGTTTTTCTCCTCGACAAATACTTTTTCATACCCATCAAGGAAATATGCCTTTGCCAATGCCATTTTATCTTTATCTTTTAGCCTGTTATACCTTTCCTCGGTGATGTCCACGACATTCATCAACCGGATTTCCTCATAACTGTATATCAGGCTTGCTTTTGCATAAGCATTCGCATACCCGTAAAGATTTTTTATAACCTTGGCTTTTTGCGCGTCCGTAAGCTTTCTGTATTCAGCGCTTCTCACAGCTTCCGATACATAATCCGTCACACGCTGTCCTCTTACGGTTGCATACGTCTGATATTCTTCCGCGCTTAAATTCTTCTTTGTTCCCTTAAAGCTAAAGTATTTCGGCGCAGAATCAGGCAACACCGAAGGATTACCCGTTGCCTTTGCAAGCCGCGTCAGTTCTTCCGTAATCGTATTCTCTTCTACTGTCGATAAATATCCCGGTGAAATAAAGTTCTGAAAAAAGCGTTTCATCCAGCTGCCGGTATTCTCTTTTTCGCCCCAGGCGTTTATATCCGCCGGCCGAGTTTGCGATAGTCCCGGTACTTTCGATTCTACCATATTCATGGCAGATTGCAGCCAAGTAGGAATATTGGACGTTTTATCTATATAATTTATTCTGCTTGTATCATCAAAGGTATTTGCAATTTTTCCGCCGACAGTCGGTAATGCCTGTGAAAAATATGAGGAAACCATCTTGGAGGAAATCGATACTAACCCATTTTTCTTGCCGTACCGTACCGAATTAATTACATCATTCATTCCGCTTAACATTGACAATTCCGTGATAACATCCATTCCGGCAATAACTGAATCGATAATGTTCGCGCCAGAATTATTATCCTCCGCCGTAAACTGTTCCATGATTGCCGCGCCGATAAAAAAAGGAATACACGCCGGCGCTGCCCAGTCAAGCGTATAGGAGACGTCGCCTATCTGTATCGCGTACTCCTGTTCTCCGTTGAGTTTGCGCCACAACTCATCATCGTCCCCAACGAATCCGACAGTAATAACGCCGAGAGAAGAAAGCAGCATTCCGACTGCCATAATCCCCGTACCCGTCAAACCGCTTGCCAAGCCGTCACAGAACTGCGATAAAGATATATTTCCGTTTCTTACATCATAAATCCCCTTTGTTAAGATTTTTACAAGGCCTACGGGGCTGTACTCTATTCCGCGCTTTAAAATATTGACAGGCGTTTTTTTGAACGGCAGAAGTGCTTCTGTCGCTATGTTTGCAGCCTTATTTGAATTTGAAAAGCGTTGAATCGCATTTGCGATTGCACTGGCATCTCTGTAGGTTGCCTTTTGTGCTTCCAAAATGGCATACTGCCGTGCTTCGGAAAGCAGCTTTGGCGAAATATTGTTTATATCCGCCTTGCGCGCCTGAAGGAAGCTACCTAACGCTGTTATGTAATGCCGCTTTAAGAACAGCTTATCCGTTCCTTCCAAAACATTGCCGTAACCCCTCCGTATTCCTTCCAAAACATCCGTTTTAAACACTCTTCGCTGGTCTGCTATAGTGCGTTTCGGATTATACTTGCCGTTCCCGGTTACGATATCCGACATTTCATCAAAATCGTTTGCTGCAAATTCCTTATATTTTTTATCAACAATCAATGCTTTTGTACGCTGGCTTTCCTCCTTTATTATTACTGTTTCAAGGGCGGATGCAACCATGTTTTTCATTTTTACCGCAGGTACAAATATTGCGTTCCCCACAAGATTCCGCACCATTGTAACGGGATTCGCCAGCATCGCCATATACCGCCAGGCATTCCATTTATCAAGGAAGGTTGATGGAACCTGCGCCGCTAAATCCCGCATAATTGCTCCGTAAGAAATTTCAAAATCCGCCGCCGTTTTTGATTCAGCAAGCTGTTCTGCCAGTGTGGGGTTAATCTCCACCGGAGCATAACGGTAATTTTTGCCCTTATCGTCTTTCCCAACGCCGAATCGGCGTTTATATCGCGTTTCCAGATCCTTATTCAGCGTTTGCACAGCGCGCTGTACAAATACAAGCTGACTGATACCGTCCATGCGCTTTAGAAGTTTCATTGCCTGCAGGGCCTGTCCGGTGCGCGTTCCCACCTCGGAAAGCTCTGCGGTGAGCTTTACAACATTGGCAGCATCCTTCCTCTCAATTGCAAGCGCGAGCATCGTTTCTCCTACGGCGATAGCTTCGTCGGAGATTTTGTTATCCTTTACCGCGTTTTCCCATATCCGCTCGGCGTCTCCGCGTTCAACATCTCTTTGGGCTTTTTTCAGGCTCTGGTCATTAGATATCGGTGTATAGGAAATATCTCCGCTTAAAATCTGCTGCTTCACTGTATTCATCATTTCATCCGTAAGCTTTCCGCCTTCGATAATCGTGCGCACATGCCGCCGTACTTTTGTACCGTCCTTCACGCTTTGAGGAACCGGATTCTCAAAGTTCTCTTTCCCCGTCACCTCTTCCCCCGGGGCAATGGTTCCGTGCTCCTTCCCGGCTTCAGCAAACAGTTCTCCGATGCGCCTGATGTATTCCTCTTCCGTTATTTCCCCGTTTTTTCGCTGATCCGTTACCTCTTCATATTTCTGTGTGTAATCCGCAGGAATAGAATATTGTGTTTCTTTTGTATCATTTTTTGCATTTTTGAATATAATACTATTGACAGATTGCCGATACCGTGCTAAACTGTTATTGTAATCAGCAGTCATAATGTTGTTGGGGAATTGGACCCCAGGGATATTATGTTGCTGGTTACTTTTTTTATCTGCATACAGTATCCTGCCCTCTTCGCCTGCTGTTTGCACGTAGTTTTGAATATTCTCTTTACCATACCCGCTAAGCATTATATTGGCGTCTATTTCAACGTTGCAATAATATCCCTTCCCATTCGGCTTGATTGCAGCCATAACAGGAAAGCCGTTTTTATCCACAGCAGAAGTCACTGCTACAACTGTCGCATCATCCGCCCTTGTATTGGACTTAATAAGCAGCACCGGTTCATTTAAAAGCTTTGGAATATCCTTTACAATAGGGCCCAAATCATGGTAATGCGTGCCCTTTTTATATCGTCCTTCTTGTTTTGCCTGTTGTTCCGACACGCTCATAGAATAGATATGATTGTTTGTTGCCAGCATCGGCAAATCGGGAAGCCCTAACACCTGCACTAATTTCGACGGCGTATTTCCCATATACACGTGATTATTTTTGTCATAGTTATTATTTAATACATCATCTACCTGCTGTTTATAACTTTTCGCTATGGAATACTTTATGCCGTCTTTCGCCCGTATTATATCCGTTTCATCCGATCGATAATCCTGTGCTTCTTTTGTATCATTTTTTGCATTTTTGAATATAATACTATTGACATCTGTTCCTTTTTGTGGTATAGTGTCATTAGAGGATAAGTCATTTCTTAGGCTTCCTGCATTTTTTGCATAGCCTATCGACTTATCCTTATTTTTTACCTCTAATTTTGTTGGTGTAAAATCAATAATATCATATAATACCATTCGATTTGCTTTTGTAAATCCAACAATTACTTTAGCAGAATAATCATTTTCCCCTATTCTTAAAAGAATATTCCCGCGAGCAAACTCTTTAAAGCTATCTTTTCGTTCATGCTTTAAATCTTCATTGATATAATTCGTTGATGCAAGGATTATTTCATCAAGATTATTTGCCGCTCTTAACTTATCAACATAAACGGTTCCCTCCGCAGACCTTAAATATTTACTATATGCTGAATTAGTATATTCTCCTCGTGTTTGTGCATTCACTTTTATAAGCCTTCCGCTTACAGGAATTCCCTTTGAAAACTTGTTCGAAATAGTCTCCTTAACCGTTTTTACCCAATCTTTTTTCGGAATACCTTCTAAAATATTCTCTTCAATCATTACAACCGGTTTATTTTCTGTTGTATATCCGATAGAATATTGTATTTTATCCTGACTATCCATTTTCGAATCCGATTCACTGTCTTTCAGCATCCGAGCATATTGCTGTTCCAATCTCTCCAGCTCCGCGGTCAGCCGGCTGTCCGCGTTCCCCAGTTTGCTCCGGATATAATTCAGTGCGTCCTTTATCCATTGTAAAAGGCTTCTTCGCTTTGGCAGCTCAAGCTCCTGCAGCAGACGGTTCATTCCGCTTTCATCCGCAAACAGCATATCTCCCATAAAATCCGCCATCAGCTCTGCTCTGGCTTCCGCTACGGAAATACTCTCGCCGGCCGTATCATATCGCTGCCGTATTTCTTCATTCAGCGCCGCTTCCATACGATCCACAGTGGATTTCATGCCGGTATTTTTCTCCAGCCAGCTTTCATACTGCTTTGTCTGCGAAATTGTTTTTACCAGCTCTGTATACTGCTTTGTGCCTTCCCCGCGATGCGCCAGCTCATGCTTGAATATAAAGGCTATCGGCCTTGTATTTTCTGTGCTGATTGTTATGACCTTATTCGCCTTATCAATCTTTCCATCCGCATGCATGCCGTTTACCGTCTGCACCTTGCCAAACTCTATCGTCCATCCCAGCCGATTTCCTATACGCCGGATAACGCGCTGATCATCCGTCAGCCGTGTTTCTCCACGCACCGCATATACCGTATCAGCTATCATATCCGGTTCCGGATTCTCCGCCGAACGCTCTGTGATTACCGGCTCTCCGAGTATAAAAGAAGCAGCCTCTTGGGCTGCCTGTTCCACATATTGATCTCGATATGCCTTTGCTTCCTCATATTGGTTTTTATCAAAATGCTTTGTCTCCACCTCCTGATCCGTGTTGACCATGAACGCCACCTGTGGGTTATCGTGGTTGGCCGCGATATTATCATGATCATATTCCATATTGTAATCCATAACAGAAGCTGGTTTGAAACCAAATGTTTTTTCATATATTTCTAAAAGAGGTTGGGTAGGGCTATTATAACAATCCAGCGTTTTTGCTCTCTCTTTTACTATGGATGCAATAGCATTTAAAAACCCTTTTTTCCCACTGGCATTGAATACGCTGATAAGATCGCCGTCAGGAGTAATAGAAAAACCACTGAGCCCGTCATCGGAAAGATAATTATCACAATCATCATATCCGATTCCGTCCTCTGTGGTTTGTATACCATGTAAATCTACAAGCTCGCCGTTTTTCAGATAGCTTTTTGCTATCTCAAAAACATCATGGAACAGCGCGCCGTCCACTTGCTGATGCAAATGAAAAGTATTTCCCTTTGCCGTTAAGGTTAATATCCCATCACCATTGCCAGCGCTACTGCCGGACACGTCCAGTTGTCTTTTAAGAACTGTGGAAATTCGTCTTCGTAATCCTTCATCAAGCGTTCGCTCTCCTGAGTGGTACAATGCTGATATTTCATCAGGCATTCCTCTACTTGCTTCTTGTAGCTCTCTAAACTCTGCTGTTCTTGCATATCCTTCACCTCTATTCACGCTTACCGCGTTTCCTCTATTATTCTTCTGTTCAATTCTTGCGGAAGCCGTCTGCGGCGATCCTGCAGAATTGCTTGCGGCAATTTTTCTTGCTGCTTGAGCATTTCCTACAGCCGTATTTCCTATTTCATTTCTTATATTATTTCTACTGTTAGTATATTCTACCTGGGACAAATTGTCAAGGTTTTGCGCATTGTCCGTTTCGTTTATTTCCGTTTTGACATTAACAATAGCATCCAGCATTCTCTCTTTCGTCCTTATGGTTTCTTTTTTATTCTCCACCTCTTTGCGAACCGAATCATATACTGTTTTCGCCACCGGATTATTGGTTAATTGCTGCCGATCCTTTGCATTCAATTTTCCGCTTTGAATGTCCTTTGCTATATTCTTTGCCATCGAACTCGTCTGCGGTGCTTCTATACCATTTTTTTCAAGCATTGGCTGTATTTCTTTTGTTGAAACATCCGACGCTTTTGAAAAATCTGTTTGGTTCTGTTGTTTCATGGTCATATAAAGCGAACCTAACGCCAACGCACTGTTATTTTTATTGTTTGAAAGACGTTCAGCCATTTTATATGCCTGTGTATCTTTACTGTAATTCTGTATAGCAAAATCAATCAACGCGTTACTGTTGCCCAATTTTTTTATATTATTGCCTACTACGGTGTTATGTATTGCTTGAGCTCCTGTAAACATTGTACTTGCCCCTGCGCCAGATATCATTCCTCCTATGCCAGACCACACAGTATCGCTAATTTGATCAATCCACGCTTTTTTTCTGGCTTCTTCTCGGGATAGTCCTTTATAGATAATATAATTTTTTATGTTATTACTAAGTTGAGAATTTTCCCCCATTATAATGGAATCGGATATAAGATTTGCAATATCAGTGAAAACTTCCTCCGATCCTTCTACGCCTGCTTGTGCAAATATTTCAAGTACTGCTTCTTTTACATTTATAGGGTTTTTCTTTGAAAGCAATTTATCAATAGATATTTTTTCAAACAAAGCCTCGGCAACACCAGCGGAAAGGCTTCCCCAAAAAATTTGTTCATTTGACGCTCCACGTTCATATAATTCCGCTGCCTGATTTGCCGCAGCACCGCTCCCCATAGTAATTGTATATAAATTTCCAAAAGCAGCTGCACCAGCAACACTATCCATAAGCGACATGCCTGCATTATAAATTTCAGAAAGCACATTGTGCCCGAATAGTTCTATATCTGTATTTTCTTCTATTTTAGAAGATACCGCCTCCCTTGATGTCTTCCCTACTATCCGTAAACTTTGCGCGTTAGAATATGGATTGATTTCTTTTCCCTGTAATTGTCTCAACACATTGTCAACTTCTGCAGCAACGCCACCAAAAATATTGGCTGGTATTGATATTCCACTTACGAATATATCCGCTAGCACCCCCCCTTGATCTACAAATTGATTTATATTCTTTTCTATATCTTCTGCTCTTCTTTTTGTCCAAATCACCTCCATATCTTCAAGATACTTATCTGCAGCTTCATTCCCTTGCGTTTGTAATATATAATTATAGACTTCGGCTTCTTCATCTGTGACATAATTGCTGTACAATATGAATTTTTCGCTTTCGTTAGTTGCATATCCACCTCCGCTTCCAAGTTCTTTCATTGCCTCGGGGGCATTAGCTTTCATGTTTTCATCATTACGATAGTATTCCATCTTATTTGGAATATCCGGTGTCTCAGAAAATCCCAGTACATACCATGTATTTTTACTGACATCATCATAGGTAGGATTCTTTTCTGCAATAGCGGCTCCTGCAGCACTTTGCTCTGAAAAATCCTCGTTATTTCTAAGATTCACATAATTCTGTGCTGTTTCCCGCCGTTTTGCAGTTGTTAATAATCCCTCTAACCGGTTTTTTTCATTTTTTAATTCTTGTATGTGGTCATCCCTTTTTGCTCCGGAATTTCCTCTTCTATCATACAAAAGCCCTTGTTCTTGTGATATTTGAGCGTTGATTTCATCAATTTTTTTCTGTGCTTCTGCAGCAGGTATAATGCTTTCACCATATTGGTTCAGCCACTCAATTTTCTTATCTATATCTTGCGCTTCTTTATCATATCCTTTAACCGTATAAAAGCCCTTTTGCTTTTTTAATTCCGAAAGGCTGTTTTGTACTTCTTCATAGCTGCTGTTTTCATATTCTTTATAATATCCGCTAATTCTTTTAGCATTTTCATATTCATCTGCATTTTTATATTCAGAATAAAAAGAAGCTTGTTGCTGTAAAAGATCTGATAGTTCTGTATAATCTTCTATTTGTTTGTCAATTTGCTGCACCTGCGCTTGTTTATCCTGCCCTGTATAATAATCCGCAAGATAATTTTTATAATTCTCCATGCGCTTCATCATTTTGGGTAAAGAATTTATAGTTTTCTGCATCGTTTGGGGATCTTGCCAATTGTTAAAAACATTTTGTATCTCTGTTAATAGATTTCCATTATCTCTTTCTAAAGTATAAATCTGAGCACTATTTAACAATTTTTTGCCCTGCACGGTTTTTTTTATATCTTCATACGAAATCCCTTGCGCTACCTGTTTACTTTTTTGTTCTCTATCCGCTTGAACCTGTTTTTTAATGTCCTCATAACTTAATGCCGCCATACAACTTCTCCTTAAATCCCATAGTATTCAAGTAACGAAACTACCTCAGCCGCGGTTAGTTTCCCCTGGTTATACCAACTTTGAATTGTTCCATCTATATATTCTGCATAAGTATTATAATTTCTTAAACTTCCATTTGTAGATGCTCGTTTTCTTTTAAGAAATTCATTTTGAGTCAAAACAGATGACCGGAATAATGTTGACGTTGTATACCCCAATTTTTCCAATACGGCTGCATCAGATGCATCATAACCATATGTCTGCTTATAATTCTCCACAAATGCTGTTTTTGTCGCAAAAGGAATTTCCGAATCTGAAAGCGTTTCTATCAATTTCTGCCTTGCTGCAATCTTTGCCGCCAAATTATCATTATTTACTTGTATTTGTTTTATCTGTGCCTCATACGCTGCCTTCTGCCGTTCAGTTTCATTTTCAACCTCATTATTATAAACATCTACGGCCTGACTGCGTGCATTCTGTGCATAATTTGATCGAATTCCCTCTGCTGCTGCCAGCTTTCCTGTATCAAGTTCGGTCATCTTTGCCGTCATAGCCCGTGCCAGCGAATCTACCGCCTTCTGCCGGGCAAGATTAATTTTTGTATTATTGTTGGCATAAGAAAGCTGTGTTGCCGTCTGCTGGGTGCGGTTCAAGCCTGAATCAGTTAATCCCAAATTCGCCATATTCTCGGCAATCTGTCTTTCATTAATAAGCTTTTGTACTGCATTTTCATCAATCTGATTCTGATAAGTGCTTTTAGCTTCTTCTATCTGCGCGTTATAAGAATCTGAAACCATCTGTTTCTGAGCATCATACATTTGATCGGAAGCGGATATATCCGCTTCTTTTTGGGCTTTCGACGCCTCTTCAATCTCTTTTAAAATCTCTTCATAACTTCTTACGCTCATTTTGCGCCTCCTAAAACCGTGTATTGCAGAGATATCGCATCTATCGCCATCATGCCCTCGCTCTCAAATCGGATTCCAAACCGCACATTTACCCGTGAATATGGCCGAAATTGTTGATTATGCAGATATTGCACCGAATACTCCTCTGCTTCGCTTTCGTTGAATGTAATTGTGCTTTCGTCTTCCGTATTGGATTCTGTAATAAATTTTACGGAAACGGGTATACCGCCGTTATTCCCAAACGTTACATTTACCATAGGAATATTTTTCAAAAATGCCGGCTGATGAAAATCAAATAATTTCGTTTGCGCCAGAGAGTGAATACTGTTCCGATAGAGAACTACCTGCCACAAAGACGGATCATAGTCTCCCGCGGATTCCGGATATTCGCCTGTATACTCCAGCCTGTTCACCTCGTCCACTGCTCCGTTTCCGTCAATATAAAACATATTCACCACCGCCCGTTGCAGCCCTACAAAAGTTCCAAGCCATGCATATTCCAACATATAAATAATACTTCCAATAGCAATAACAGACATCGGTTCGATCGGAAGTTCCCAGTAATACCACGGGATCAGCATATTGGCATCTTCACTTTTAGAATATGACGAAACATAATGATACCCGTATGTATTATAATCCATTACATATACATGCTGGCCTACGAACAGTAAATACCGGCCTTCCCAATCCGCTGAATGTGCTTTCCGCAATTCATTTACCGGTTCTGTGCGCAGCTTTCGTTCGATCATCTGTGATATCTCAAAAACATTTCTTTCGCTGTATTGATTCTGCGAGGTTAATGTATACACTCTGCCGCTGCTGTCAGCCCATACAAGCCGGTTCCGGCAAAGCTGCACGCTTCCGGGACAATCGCAGCCAATACCTGCATGGATCTGTACCATCGGAAAATACGCCAGCTGTGCAGACAGATCGACTGCACTTTGATGGATTAATTCCTCCGCCGTCACACTGCCTGCCTGATACTGCGTAGAATAGATCTCCCGTTCTTTGAAAATAATAAGGCTCTCGCCCTGCCGGCCGAACGCCGTTACTGCCTGTGCCTTATCTCCCACATAAGTATAATTATTTTCAGAAAAATATAGCGGGTTATTTAAATCGCTCCACACTACAAGCGCCTTTTCTTTTTCATCCGTATTACCGCCTAAAAACAGCCTGCTACCGCCGTTGATACCTAACGACGTATTTCCATACCACACAGTCTGTGTCATGTTCGTCACTTTGGCCCAGTTATCATCGGAATTAGGGCACGGTGCGGTAATCACCATATTATTGTATACATACTCGTCTTCCGTAATATCTGCCGGCGCGGTGGAAGATGTGCTGTTGCTGAAATATAATAAATTCCCCTCTATATGCATATATAACCCATCTCCCGGGCTGGTTTGCTCAACCACATTTCCACTGCCTATCTCTACTGTATGTACATATTTTGTACCGGTCTTATCTGTAATTTCTACGGTTACCGTCTTACCGCCTGTCCAGAATTCCATATTAGTAATACTATATAATAGAGAATACCTCATTTTTGTATAGGCCTTTCCGTCCGGGTAATTGTATCGTTCTGCGTCCTCGCTGATATCATAGGTAGAATACACCATCCGATAATATCTGCCAATCAGGTTATATCCCTCTGCCATCGTTCCCCCGCGCAGCATAAGTTCTCCCTGTGATTCATACGTGCTGCCCCTGTTCGGCCGGCAATTTGTAAGAATCACCGGGATATAGAGGTTTGTATCAGATAATTTTGTTATCGCTCCATAGATTCCTTCTCCAAGACGCGCAATTTTATAAATTTCATTTCTGAAATGATAATCCGGCGACATATCTGATGTTTCGTACCGCACATAACAATAGATATCCCCGTTATGCTGCACAGCAAGACACTTCAAGTTATAATAACTGCCAAGTTCAATTGTGCCTAAGGAAATAACCGAAAGCGCAGTATTATCAATATATCGGAGAGAAATTTTCTGCGCAATACTGTATTCCGATTCAGACTGTGCTTTATCCTGACTGATAACCGTGACTTCCAGAACATGCATAACGTTATTGATTACCGCACTGTTTGCCGGATTCATTGATACTGTGATGTTTCCGACGCTAGTAGAAACAAATTCCTCCATTTTTTCTCTGTCCGCATTAGATTTTACTGCCGGGCGCGTCTTTAAAAGCCCGTCCTTATACCACATATTTACGCTCTCAGTCATTTGGTTATCCTGAATTAATGATATTCCATCCCGCAGATTGATCCCCCCGGAAAGCTCCGGAATATTCAACATATAGGAAGCTTTTTTTGAAATTTTAGGTAACATAGTTTTTTACACCTCTCATACCGAAGGAATCGCGTCTGTAATCGTTCCCGGTTCAGCCAAAACTTTCCGTTTCAAATTATATAGCTGGGAAAAATACCGTTGATTTTCTCCGTCACCTATTGCCTGTGCAATAAACGCCGCGACTCCATAGGGCATCACGTCAAAAATCGCTCTTTCAGATAAATCTATTTCATCAGAAAATCCTTCCATTTCTTTAAATCCCTCTGCCCGATTGATATAAAACAGATCTGAATAAATAAAATTCAGCGCATTTTTAGCCGTTGCCTGAAATCTGGGGTCATTGGTATTTCCGTTCATATCATTATATCCTAAAAGAAAAATTGCTTTTGCTATCATTTGTTCTCCGGTCATTGTATTGCCTCCATTTCGCTCATCATCTGCTGAAGCAATTGTTGTTGTTCCTCCGGCGGCATCTGCTCGAATGCCGCATACTGCTCGGGATACTGCTGCGCAAACTGCGCAACCATCTCCTGCTGACTTAATTGAGCCTGTTGCGCTTGCTGTTTCATCTCATCAATAAGCCCCGTAATATCGGGAATCGTGTTTTTCGGTATCCGTTCAAGATATTGCTGCGGCGTAATAATCCCCATCTGCAGCAAGTTTCCCAAAGAAGATACCACAACTGCCTCGCCCCAAAGCGTGGATGCGCCCACATCAACCCTTGCATTGACAACAAGGTTTTTATACCGTTTCGCATCAAACGGCATATACCGGGTTCCGTTTTTATCCTGTATCTTCAGCGGCCGGTTATCATACATATTCAGCCAAAAATCCGCCCATATACGGGCTACATCTTCAATTGTACTGTAAAACCGATTCTGATATACCTGCATCGGCTGTAGAGCTGCTTCCCGCATGGCAATAATTGCAGAAGCATTATCCGGCCGAATGTTTCCCAGTGCCGCGTCATTGGCGCCACTGTCACTAAGCGTATTATTTGCAATATCTGCCACTATATTTTGGAACTGCGCTGAAAACTGTGGAGGATGTACATAGCCAATCGCCCGCTGCACATCATACTCCTGCCCTGCACTGATACGTAAAACTTGTCCCGGATCATTTGTAACCATATCGTGTACTAAATCGGTATTGACTATCGTTTTAGGCATGCCAGTCATCATCGCCGCCCATACCGCTGCACTAAGAGCCCTATTAATTGCTATTTGATTGGGAATAAGATAGGTAATCTCGCTGTCCCCATAACCGCAGGAAAACCGCCGTTCCCAAACAAATTTTGCAAGGGGATAGAGACGAATCCCCAGATCCCATTCTCCACGCACCACAGCGTTTTCCGTAACTCGAATTGCTTTTACGCGATACGTATGAGCCGCGGAATCGTACTCTCTCCAGAATTTTGTAAGCACAGTTACACGGGTACTGTCAGCAGGTTCCTGTTCTCCCCAGTCACCAGCATTGATGTCATACGTCTCGTTGGAATCCGTACTGATATCGCCCGGCTCTCTGTTTGCCTTTGCTTCTCTTTTAACCTCTTCTATCGGTTTTCGCTGTGAAATTGTAATATATGGCTGAGATTGAATATCATCGTTATTGGGATCGCCCAAATTCACATTGACTACATTCAACACTTCACAGTTAATATCACCGCGGATCGGCTGTGTTTGTTCGCTATCTGCAAATAGGCCTGTTTCTACTGAAGGATCCCAATAGGTATATAAAAAGGCCGTACCGCTAATATACGCGCTTTTGGCCAGTTGTTCCGTTTTATCATTGAGTTTTACCCGCTCGGCAGTTATGTGCTGATACTCTGAAAGAGCTTCCATAACTACTGCAATTTCGGCAGGTGTCGGTGTGGTATCCGCGATATTCCCCTGATACATGTTTTCCTGAACCTGTTGTTTTTCAATATCCATATCTGTCGTATCGGGAACGCCGTCGGCGGAGTAATTCACCGCAACAGGCGCTGCGCAGATAGCAGATATCTTATATTCTCCGATGCGTTTAAGAATATTCCTGCGCACCAGGGGACGGGTATTCCCCGCCTGTACGCCATGCCACTGATCCCCTACATAAAACCGTTCGTTCATGCGGGATTGCTCATAAATTCCCCTATCACCAATCGAACTTTTATAATCATGCGCTGCTCTGTATTCATCAAAAATTTCATTTGGTTTCTTTTTGATTTCCATTTGCGGCTCCCTTCTTTGCCCTTATCGGCCTGGGCTGCTCCGTTTTCTCTTTAAATCCAAGTTTCTTTAATCGTTCAATTTTCATATAGTCATCTGTTATAACAATTTCATTGCCGAACTCACTGATAAGCTTCATAAACTTCCTCCCTATATACGAACAGACGGGGCGCAAAGCGCCCCCTGTCCCTTACACATCAAGATTATGTTTCCGATAACGCCGCATAGATATGATTCAACCGGCTCTTTTTTACAAAGATATCATAATACAATCTGTACTGAAAAAGATACGCATCCGCGCCCAGATTCTGGTCAGGTGTAAAAATGCGCAGTTTCTCCGTTTTCTTCACAAGCTTTGCGCCCATCTTGGGCATTACAAGCATATGGATCGTTTTTGCTTCCGGTGCAGCACTAAATCCGCCAGCCGTTGCAGATTCACCCGCATCAAAAGTATACGACGTTTTCATCCTGTTTGCCGCAACTGGAATCAAAGCCACACCGTTGAGACTTTTTACCTTGGTATTAATTTCGCCCTTTTTAAAATCCGAAATAACAATTTGACGGGAAATTTCAGAAGAAGTCATCAGAGCCGCATATGCCGAAGGTTCCAAAAATGCTACAATGTCTTCATCAAAGCCTGTTTCTGCCTGAACATTATTGATTAGGGTATTGAGCTGTGCATATACGGTTGAATCCGCATATGTAACCGTATGTGATTTTGTCGACGCCACGCCTGCAAGCTTTGAAAGGTTATAGGCATCCATTTCGGGGGCTACTTCTGTACGAATAAATTCTTTCAGTACGTTGCCCGCCAAATTTGCAATTCCCGTCTCGTCCATATCCATACGGTCAATTTGGAACTCACGGCCGCGATCTTTTGATAGCGTATAGCTTGTCTGAGAAATCGTCGTTTTCCCCTGCGGGAATCCATTGTCTTTGTCGTAATCGCCCAGACCGATAAACTCAATATCTGGCATAACAACCGTGTGGGCTCCTACAAAATTAGCTTTTAGGGAGGAATCCTCAAAAAAGCCGGTGGTTGATTTCTGTATAATTTCCTTATCCAGTTCTGATGCGTATTTCGATGCGTATGCAATTGAATTAAGTGCCATATTTTATTTCTCCTTTTTATATTCATGATTTCAGGCCCTTTAAGAATGCCGACATAAGCGGATCATCGTTTTCCCCTGCCGGATCCATCTTTCCGGCAGACGCTTTATTCGCAGCAGCCTCGGCCTGTTTGGCTGCCGATGTTTTCCTTTCTTCGCGATGCTGATGCAGCAGATAAGCCGTTATCAAATCCTTACCGTCTGCTGCCGCCTGTTTTACTTCCTTGGGCAGCTCAGCAAAATTCTGTAACTCGGGAAATTCTTTTTGTAATCTTACAAACGCATCTGCAAGTCTTCCTTCAAGAGTTTCTCTTGCCTGTTTTTCTGCTGCTTCCTCGGCGATTTTTCGTTGGCTTTCGGCTTTTTCATACTTAGCCTTATTCTCCGTCCGGTATCGCTCCATCATCATTTCTATTACTTCTGTATCATCTCCGTACTTTTCTTCAAGTCCCCGACGATACATGGCTTCTCCCTGGTTAATATATTCTTTAACCAATTCTGACGCCGTTTTGCCGTTTATAGCGGCCAGATAAGACAGTTCATCCAGCATAGGTGCAATATTATCATATTTCAATCCTTTTTGAGCATATGTAATTGCTTCCTCGCGTGTCAGCTCCCGGTCCTGATGATTGAACCGTACTTTAATCCCCTGATCTGTCTGTTCTTGTTCTTCCGTTTCCGTGACTTCTGCTTCCGCCTGTGATGCAGCTTCTGCCTCTGTCTCTTCTACGGGGGCTTCCTCTTGCTCTGTCTGCATGGTGACATCCATTGCTTCGGTATTTTCCATTGATACACTCCTTCTCCCCTTGGTACGAGGATATATTATTTATTAACCTGTTTATAGGTCAACATCATTATTTTGTGGATCCCCTGTATAGCTCCAAAAATTTTCAAGTTCTCTCCGCTGTTTCTCTGCCTGTCTCTTTTCTTCCTCCGTCATTAACTTAGGTATAACGACAGGGCACTTATGTTTTTTTGCATAAAAAAAGCTGACAGCCGCACTGGCAGCGCAGCTCATCAGCCATAAAAGCATTAAAACTACTATTTCTAAAACTATCAAAACCATTCTCCTTTCATATCCTCCGGTGTGACGCCGTGTTTGATGTTATAATATTCCTCCGGTGTCAGTCTCCGCTTTACACCTGGATTCTGAGGAACAAAAAAGCGCACGTCATAAAAGGCGTAACGCATAGCATCCATCAAATGGTTGTTCATATCCTCCGGTTCATTCAATCCTTGTTCATTTTTATCTTTTTTATAACAATACGACGATAATTCCGCAATCGTATTTTTACAGCGCGGATGCACAAAGATTCTATACTCCTGCAGCGCCATAATTCCATTCATAATGCTGTCACGGCCTTTTACCGAAGGCTGTATCCTTTGAATGCCAAGGCGCCGTAAATCATCATTTGATTTTGGCTCAGCCGCGTCCGCACGGATACGCTCTTTTGCATATCCCTTGCGCAAAATCATATCCGCAATATCACTGTTGAGCATTTTCACCTCATAATGCTCATCAAAAATATATAACTCTTTTGTTATAGGGTTCGCCATATAAGCAATAAAAGCTGTAGGGTCATTTGTATACCCATAATCAAGACCAAAAAATGCCCTATACTGCCAAGAATAATCGATTTGATTCCCTTCTGCATCCTCACCGATGCCAAGCCGTTCTTTATCAAAAGAAAGAACTTCCCAATTCTCAAAAATTAGGCCCTCTGCAATTCCCCAGTTTCCTAATCCCGCTACCTCATATTTTCGCGGGTTTTCCCGCTTCATACGCGCAAATACCGCGCTATCCGTTTCATCTAAAAACTCATTACACTGATAATTTGTCGTAAACGTTTGCGTCATATCGTCTGTTTTATCAAAAAACCGGCGTTTCAGCCAATGGTCTGCACTCCAGGGATTGAACGTAAGCGTTGTTTGCTTGAATAGTTCTTTCGGTGTATTCCCTCGTGGAACCGACATATCCAGTTTGTCAAAATCTGCCTCGGATTTTATTTCATACGCTTCCTCAACCCACACCCAGCAAAGATATCCTTTGGCCACCGTTGTCGATGCCAGTTTTAACACATCATCAAATCCCCGAAATAAAATCCTCTGTCCAGTTGGTTTATAGATCATTTCCATCGGTGACACTGTATTTTGCCATAAATGAGAAACGCCCAGCTGTTCTTGTGCCCATTTCAACTGAGCAAAAGTGGAATCTCGGTGCGTATTGTATACAGCCCTGACAACAAGTAAATTGCTTTGCGGATATTTCATCAAACGGTAAATATAATTTAAGGCGGTTGTTGTGCTCTTTTTGGAGCCTTTCCCGCCTTTAAGAACCCGATACCGCTTTTCGCAGTGCCAAAACGCACCGTATCCCTTACCAATGATATCCGGCAGGTACACTTTACTCTTCAATTTCGTCATCTCCGGCAATAAACACCACGCCTCCGTTTACATTGACGTTTGTATTATCAATAAAGCCGCCGGCCGCTCTTGCGCGCAATTCTGAAGCTTTTAAGCGATGCTGCATATCGGTATATTCATCATTCATCACACGCGTCCAAAATTGATTGATATCATTCATGGATGCTATATTCTCTTTATCAAGTACTTCCTCACGGTCTTTAATGTATTCACCAAGCTTTTTCACGTTTTCCGAACCGATATTCTCAAATGAATGCTTATTCTTTGCATTATATCCGGCAAGCTCTGCCGCTTCTCTCGCCGTTTTTCCCTGCTTGTAATAATCAATCCATTTCCGCTGTTTATCTGATAATTTATTAATATACTTCGGCATTATTCCTCACTTCCTCTTTTGATATAAAAATACCACCGCTTGCATGAAGACATGCGAGCGGTGGAACTTGTATATTTCCTATGATACTATTATAGCACACACCCTTGGGACATTGCGGACATTTTAATGTTCTTTTAAATATTTCCTCATTTTTCTTGCAGGCGTCTTTCTACACATAAACAGCTTATCCCCAATCTCTTCCCAGCTTTTCAATTCTATAAACCGCATTATCATAATACTGCGCACCTCTGCATCCTGTACCCCGTCAATATACCGATGGATCTTGCTGCTCTCTTTTATGCGTTTCTCCCGCGCCCGCTGCAACTGTTTTTGCAGCGTTGCTCTCTTTAACGCAATTGCCGCTGTTTTATCCCCTATATCCGTTCCGTGCGGCATCCCGTCAAGAACAACGCTCCCAAGCCCCGCATCCTCCGGAAGTTCTTCAAGCAGTGCGGAAAGCGATTCTATTTCCTTTTCTATGTAATACAGCCCGTTTAACTCCCGTTCTGTCATTCCGTCACCGCTTCTTTCCTATCAACGACATCGCAATTAAGGTTATGCATATAATCGCTGTTATCGTTACCGCTGTATTCATTCTTTGTCCTCCTGCTCTTCCGATTCTTTTTCTTTACTGATACATTTTCCTTTAGGGCAGACATCCCCAGGAAACATACATACAAACCGATCTCCATCCCGAAACCGCCAAACACAATGTTCCGCTGTACAGTAATATTTCATCCTCTCGCCTCCATAAATTTCATCGCCTTGTATTTTCCATACGTTAAATGCGTGCCATGCACCCGGTTATATTCGTTTAATTCTCGGATCGTCTGATCCAACGTGCTTTTTCTCGTCTGATGTGTAGCCTTCCACGCATTCTTAACTTCTGTGCTTCTCTTCCTCTTACACTCCTCAGAGCAGCAGCGCACGTTGTGCCGCTCCGTTTCAAACTCCCTGCCGCATACAATACAGCATTTTTTATATACCTTCACTGTTGCCTGTGCTCCCGTCGGCATTGCTCACACCTCCATTTTTATTTGATTATCCTCTGAAATCTGCCTTTCTTTTCTCGGTCTGTATCCGTTTTTATTAACCTGTAAGGCATCCATAGGATTTAACTCAAATTCCCTACATTTATTTGTGCGGCATATTTCCCGATCGGTAAACGTCCATTTCTTTTTTGTGCAATAGTTCGCATCCCCGCATACCATGTAAGCGCAATATCTACAGTAATGTGCCATTGCATATCCTCTCTTTCAATGTCTTTTCCGCATCCTTTTTGCTGAAAAAGATTACTTTCCCTATATCCCAACTGTTATAACAATCTTCCATGTTGATTTCAAACATATATTCACCTTCGGGCAATGGCGTATATATAATACTTTCTATTCTTGTTTCGTTCACCAAAGATTCCGTAATATCATATAAAATATCTCCCACGGTAAATGGAAATTTTATTTTTTCAGTCATTCCTGCTCACGCTTTCGTCTATCTCTTCATACTCACTCTGAAAATATATACAATCCTCCTGGTTTTCATAAGTGCATTCTTTTGCGCAATGCGGGCAATTGTGATTGTAACAATCACCCCAAAATCCATCATAGTATTTACATTTCATTTTGCTTTCCCTCCGTCCATCTTCGCCCCGCAAATTGGGCAATAATCTGTTTCTTTGTCTAACCCTATCCTGTTTGCACAGTTTGAGCACCTAAATACATTTCCCATTTTGTCCGTACCGATATATTTCCACTCTCCATGCATCACCGGCGCAACGTCGGCAGCGGGTGCACTATCAATTTCTCCGATAAGATCATCAACCCAGCACACCCTGCATTTTGTGTGATTATAATCTTTCTTTTCTGATTCACAAGGTTTGCAGTATCGTTCTTCAAGGTCTGCAATTAGTACTTCTTTATCTATGTATTCAGCCATTGCTTTCTGCCTCCATTTCAACATAGCACCAGCTTTGTGGTGGTCTTTTAAAAAAACAATCAGCGTTTTTACATTCGTGGCAATCTCTTTTTGCAAGTCCTAAATCGGCATACCAACAATCACGGTTTATTTTCTTAAACTCGCTCAACTCTTTCGGCTTATCATAGATTTTTAGGTCTGATATGTGCCAAAAGTACGCCTTATAATCTTCATCGCCAAAATAAGAAACTATATCGTCAACCGTTAAGCACCCCTTATTTTCCATTATTTTTATCGCTTTATCTTCGTTCATTGGCATAACGCTTCCCGGAGGTGCAACCGAATAAGCCCATTCACTATCAGAAAAAGAAAAGTAATCAATCTTATCACACACAAACTCGCCTATGACTTTGCCATTGCAAATGTATGTTTTCTTTTCTGTTTCGTCATAATTCAAAAACATATCTATATGTATATCTTTAAATTTCGTGCAGTAAATATAGCACTTAAACGGTGTTTCTATCTTCGGCCTGCTCTTCCGCACCTCTATGGTCTTTTTACCATTTGCTATCAGCTCGCACCATTTCGGTTTTATGCTTATCATTACTGCTTTAATCATTGCTTTCTGCCTCCTGTTCAAGCCATATCAGCCATGCATCTCAAATCTTAAATAACGAGATCTGTCTTTGCTGGTTTTCTATGTATACGTCTACCTTTTCGTTTATTTCCTCGAATGGAACTCCATATTTGAACCCTCTGGACACAGTGTTTTTTTCCCTCGATAATACTTCAAGCTCGTTCCATTTCCCCGGATCTGTTTGTTTTAACGCAGCAAGCTCCGCTATTGATTGATTGGGGCAAAACCAGCACCCACCCCGCTTCCTTCCTTCGGTATATGTGGGGGATAGCAATCCATACTCGGCACATTTCATTTTTGCGTCATTCTGCGTTTTCTTTTGCTGTTCAAGCAAAGAAATCTGATCTTTTCGGTTATGAACCCTATCAAGCCGTTTAGGTTCATCAAAACATATCCCAACATATTCTTTTATTTCGTACCGTCTTTTAAAAGGAGCCAAGTATTGTTTAATTGGCCTTACTTTTTCCTGCTGAAAAACGCACGCCCCACCAATTAAAAATCCATAGTATTTTCCGATATGCTCCGGGTGCTTCTCGCTTTTTTCCCGTATTTTCCAAAAATAATATAAATAATCTTTATCCGATGAAACAATCTTTACAGGATATCCCCAGCTTTCAAAAATTGGTTTTGCCGTATTTTTAATCCAGTCTATAACATCAGATCGCTCTGCATATATCCCCCGTTCTTTATCAAAAAATGGTATGGAAATAATGATTAAATCAATAGGTAAGCCCAACTCATGCGCAAGAATGATTGTCGCTGTAGAATCCTTCCCTCCACTCCACGAAACAACATGATATGGTTGTTTATCCATGCTATACCTCCCGCACCTCTATTCCATGAACCTGCAACATTAACTTCCGCTTTAGCACATATTCTTTTGTCCTGTATCCCTTTACATCCTCCACCACGGTTTTTCCGTTATCCTCATACACAAAATCCGCGATGTAATGGCACGCCCGTTCTACCGTCTTCCCGTCCTTCTTCTGCGCCGGTATCAGCTCGTATCGTACCTGCCGCTGTAAGTTATGTATCGCCCCGGAACGTTCCAGCAGCTTCAATTCCGCATACCGATTTGCTTCTTTCTTAGAATCAAAGGTGATTCCATCCAGCTCCGTCTTTTTTGCGTGATATTTCATCCCTGTTCCCTCATCCTGTAGTTTTTCGATATATCCCGCCCGATGCTTATCTTGTATACGCCGGCACGCTCGAATATCCGGCTGATAGTCGCCTCATCAAACCGCAGCGCCTCCTGTATCGGATATTCACTCGACAGAATCGTGCGCTTGCTCTTATCCAGCATTCGGTTATTCAGCAGTTCAAACGCAATGTTCATATCGCCCTGCGTCGGCTCCCCGCCGTTTGTTGTTTTCAGAAAATCATCGATATACAGCACCTCTGCCGCTTTCAGCTCGTCCATCTCTTTTTGGTATTCCATTTCCGTCACACTTGCTTTCAGCTTCACCACTTCATCTCGCCACAGCATATACCGGCATTCTTTTCCCTGCTTGATAAGCTTGCCGCATATAGCCGTGCAGATAAACGTTTTCCCGCAACCTGGCTGTCCGCCTATGTAAAACCACCTGGCATTCTCATCTGTGCAAAAGCTATATGCCTTGCTCTTCATCTCCATCTGCCACGCTTCCTGAGTTTCAAAATTCTCAAGCTTACATTCCTTCAGCGCTTCAAACAATCCGCTTTTTATCGCTCGCTTAATCGTCCTGCGGCGCTTCATGCATTCGCACTCTTTTACTGTCAGATACTTTTCATCCCGAACAAAGTACACCTCGCCTTTATTCCGGCATACCTTGCATTCTATTCCGTCTTGCTTCTGCAAATCGCCCTCGGCTTCATTCAATCTCCTGCACTGCTTCTCTGTCAAAGTCATAGATTTATTACCCCCTTTACATGGCTGTAATCAACATTCGGCGGCTTTCCCTTTTTTTCAAACTGATTGATTGGGTAAAAAGCCTGCCAGCCCCGGCAGATAACCTCTTTCAGGTATTCCTTTACGCCCATATGGCTCTCCTGCGCCATTGTATTAAGCTTATCGATATTCAGCCTAACCGCATAATCCGTCATGGCCGCTCGCTTTGCTTTCCGCACTTTCAGCCATTCGCCCAACAGGGAAAGTGTTTCCTCGTCCCCGGTATATTCCCGCAGGATCGCGTCAAAACTCCCGCTTTCTTTCTTACTTTCTTTTTTATTACCGTTAGGTAATAAATCTTTATCGTTTATCGTATATCGTATATCGGCTTGTTTTGCTTGTTTTAATTCAACCAAATCAACCTTTGCTTGTTTTGCTTGTTTTTGGTTGTTTTTCTTCGCGTTTTGATTTCCCTTAGGCGCTCCGCCTTTGGCTCCTGCTTCTCTCCGCTTATTGCACTTTTCTTCGTATTTTTCCCTGTCAATATCAAGAAATTTTTTAAGGAACTTAAAGGCTATTGCCGCTTGTTTTGACAGTTGTGGAATGGTTCCATATTCGCAGTATTCAAACATAGCCATCAACACCTGTCCTTTATCCTTATCCGAAAGCTCCTCCAGTGGTTCCTTAAAATCATAATAAAGAACAAAGCTTTTCTTCTCACCCATTCTCTTCTTCCCACTCTTTCAGTATCTTTTTACAGGCTTTTGCGTTTTTCGCCGCTTCTTTGCTTCGTTTTTCTTCCTGTTTTACATATCGTTCAAGGAATTGCTTTCCTTCCTTTGTTGCAATAAAATATCCGTTTCCGTCTGAAAGATTGACTATCGGGATCTTCTCCTCTATCCGCTTTTTCGCTATCTCTACCCGCATGGATCGATCATCCTTCCCGGATAATCTTTTCAATTTCAGCCGTGATATAGCGTTCTCATGCCCATACGGGATATAATCAACAATGTTCATCTTTTCTCCCCCTTAAAATGGCAAATCGTCTTCTTCTGCCGGCTGCATTTCTTCTCTGAACGGAGTACTTACCATTCGGGCGGCGCCATCGTTATCACCCGAATCAGACTTTCCAAGGAATTGCACCTCGTCGGCCACAATTTCAGTCACATACCGTTTAGATCCGTCTGGAGCGTCATAAGAACGTGTTTGGACTGAACCGCACACAGCTGCCTGACTGCCCTTATGCAGATATTTCGCGCAGCTGTCCGCCTGTCCACGCCATACAACAATCGGAATGAAATCCGCTTGCTGCTGACCTTCCTGCTTAAATCTGCGCTCTACCGCCAGCGTAAACGTGCACACGCTGATTCCGCTTGTTGTCGCCCGCAATTCCGGCTCTTTTGTCAGCCGGCCTATAAGCATTGCTCTGTTCATTTGCTTTCATCTCCTATAAATAATTCTTTCCGAAGATTTGTATAAACTCTTCGATCGTCCATCCGTTCCTTTGCATCAGCATTTTTTGTCCGTATTGTTTCACTTTTCTATCCGTCTGTGCGTTTTGGTGCACGCTGTCTTTCCCAAAGATATGGCAGCTGTCATGACAAAGATATATCACTGCTCCGTACTTTTCACTTTTCTTCCGGTTGGCTCCGTTAAATATATGGTGCCTGTCCAACGGATCCCCGTTTCCGTTCCGGCCGCAAAGAAAACATTCTTTCTCTTCCCACGCTTCCATCATTCCTTCTCTCCCCACAGACTAATCATCTTAGCGATCTGTTCCGGCGTTCTCGTTTCTATATTAAAATCCTTGCACTCACAGATGATGTTATCAATCAACAGTGACATTTGCTTTTTGTCAAAGCTTGAAGATCCTTTAAAACGGTCTATCCACGTGTAGCCTTTATGTTCGGTGGATTCTCCCACAACATCCGCATACCAGCCAAGGCCGCCTCTTTTCCACACCTTTATCTCTTCCTCAACCTCTGCCGTCTTTACAAGCACTTTGGACGGCTTTTGCGGGATATCCCTTATCTGTTCCCGGTAGATATCTTCTTTCGGTATTTCCAGTTCTCTTGCGAGCTTTTCAAGCAGCGTCCAGCAGTAGCGGTTGGCATCGTTTGTGCGCTTCTCATACTCGCGTTCAAAGCTTAATACATTTGCTTTCTTCTCCTCGATGCTTTGGCAGGCCTGTCCCGCTGTCCGCTTATCCTTAACCTTCACACTCAGCCAGCAGCCTTCCGCGTCCTGCTGCCATTTTGCTTTCTCAAATGTTACCGTCATAGCTGCTCCAGCTGCTTGATCAGCTTGTCCGCGTCCAAAGTCTTTAATTCAGACGTCTTTTCCGCTCCGAACGGCTTCATGTATACTTTCAGCTGTTCCTTTGCTCCTGTATCCCACAGCTGTTTTGCAAGATCACAGATGCGCCTGCACTGTTCCTTTGTTGCATTTTCCTCGAATACGTCCGGCTCGTCCTCTGTTTCCTGATTCTTAATGGCATTGGCTACCTCTTCCGCGCTGGCTACCGATGTATCGATCCCGATTCCGCACATTCCCAGTGCACGGCCTACCGCGCTTGTCTCGCAATTAGAAGTTAAAGTTACAAAACTCCCTTGTTTCATAAACCAAGTATGATTTTCTGTTGTAGGACACCATACAGCTTGCGGCGGCAATTTTCTTTGCTTTAATTCGCTGACACAAGTTTTTGTTGTTTTCTTAATTCCTATGGTATATATAGGTTTAGAACTGTTTTTCATTGTTCTTTCTGTAATAAATGTGGTTGCAATCCCTAACCTGGTACACATCGTTTGAACTGCTTTTACCAATTCAATGTATGTAGAGCTAAACCCTCTTGCACTTCCGTCTGCTAACATCATACTTTCATAACAACCTTTTACATCTTCTATGTCCGCTTTTAACATTGATTTTTCCAAATCTTTATATGTATGTTAATCTCTAAAGAAGAATTAGAAAATGCTATGCACGATGATATTACCGCATGGGATCTTGCCGAACAATTTGATGTTCCAATAGACATGATAAAAAAAGCTATGTGGATTTATTTTAAAAAGGAAATTGCGTGATGAATAATAACGGGGATAGCAAGGCTTCCATAAATAAGTTTTTTCTGCTTTCTGTTTTAATTGCAGGCGGTTGTATTACAGTTCATTATACTTTTAAGTTAGGAACTTTAATTTCAACTATTTCAGGACTAATTTGCGTAATATGTTCTTTAGTATTATTGGGTTATTTTATAATGGTTGTAGTTAATCATATCAGAGGATATGAGGACGAGCCTGCCGGAAGCGCCGTTTATGACTATGCACCGTGGCCTCATGTGATTTTATTGATTTGTATTCTTGTGCATTTCTTCTGTAGTTCATGCTTTGCACAGATTATCGGTTTCCACAGGCTGGATATAGAGCCTTTTGGAAGTGTTTGCTGTTATTATGTTGAGGCCGAAAATGAAAGCGGAAAGACTTATGCACTCCCTGCAAAAATCACAATCGACTCTTCTTCCCATGATACTATCGATTCAAACGGTGAAATTAAAATTGTTACGCGAAGAGAATACATTATTAACAATGTATTTTTCTATAATGGAGGATATCTTTATTTTGATGCCGGAAAAGGCTTGTCCGAAGCGGGAGATTTTTTTACTGCAGCTGACCAATCCGGGGAAGTATGGAGAATCAGATTAACCGATAAACGCGCTTTTTCTTATTTTTTTGAAGAAATAAGCGGTCTTACTTTATGGGATTATATAGAATGGATTTCCGTTACGGCTTTAAGTACAATTCTTTTTATCCTATGGGTTCGCTATTATGAAAATCAAAAAAAACAAAAGAACAGTTCGGAGGCGCAATAAAAAAAGGAAAATTAAAAATTTTTTTGTGTGGAAATTATAAAATAAGCAATAATACTATTGACATTTTATTTTATTTGTAATACAATGTATTACGGAAAGGATGTGAATTCTATGACCACTATTTCATTGAGATTAAACGATGCAGATAGTATGCTTATTAAAAAATATGCAGAAATGAACGGAATCAGTATTTCCGATTTGGTACGGCAATCAGTAATAGAGCATATCGAAGACGAAATGGATTTAAAGGCTTACGAAAAGGCAATAGCTGAATTTTATGAGAATCCTGTAACTTATACCCACGACGAAGTAAAAAAAATGCTGGAGCTTGATTGATGAAATACAATGTTGAATATACTGCCGGAGCTATTAAAAATTTAAAAAAGCTTGATAGACATACTCAAGCACTAATCATCGGCTGGATTGAAAAAAACTTAATAAACTGTGAAAATCCCCGTCAGCACGGAAAAAGCTTAACCGCAAACCGAAGCGGACAATGGAGATACCGAGTAGGCGATTACAGGCTAATTTGCGAAATTGAAGATGATAAAATTGTAATCCTTATATTAAGCATTGGGCACAGACGCGAAATTTACAATTAAAAAAACGCTCTCTTCGGCGCTACCAACACCAAAGAGAGCTTGGAACCAAATCCCCCAACCACAGGCGATATGGCTTTGTGTTATTATACTACATGTCGCCTTTTTTATCAACAAAAAAAAGAAAGGCGGTATTTTTATGCCAATTTACAAGCAAAACAAGAAAAAAGACGGTAAGCAGCAATACCGGGTGATCGTAAACTATACCGACAGAACCGGCCAATACCGGCAGAAAACCAAAACAATATACGGTGCCGCCGAAGCTGCCGATCTGGAACGCCGGATGCAGCTGCAAATCTCTCAAACCGTTCCGGATGCGTCCATTACGCTTAATGAGTTATTTTCTGAATACATAGCCGCAAAAAGGCATGATGTGCGTGAATCTACACTGGATAAATCAATTCGCATTCTTAAATGTCACGTTCTGCCCCATATCGGAGAAATAAAGCTTCAGGACTTAAACTCCAAACGGTTGCAGCAATGGAAAAATATTATTGCCGCGTATGATTTAGCCGTTAAAACAAAAAACAATATCTTCACCGAGCTTCGCACTATGCTCAATTATGCCGTTAAAATGGAATATATTACTCGCAATCCGCTTATAATCATCGGTGCGTTTAAAGATACGGAGGATTTCTCCAAGCCGCAGGACAAATTGCACTATTATACTGTCGAGCAATTCAAGCAGTTTATCGATGCGGCACACAACAACTGCCATTCCCTATATGAATACGGATACTATGTGTTTTTTAATATCGCGTTTTACACCGGTATGCGCAAGGGAGAGATCAACGCGCTGAAATGGTCTGACGTTGAAAATAACATTATCCATGTGCGCCGGAGCGTGAACCAAAAATCCAAGGGAAAGCCCGTTGTGGAAACGCCGCCTAAAAACAAATCGTCGTACAGGGATTTGCAGGCGCCAAAGCAGCTTTTAGATATCCTTGCCGAACACAAGAAAAGGCAAATGCAAGAAAGGACTTTTTCGGACGATTTCCGGGTCTGCGGCGGCATCAAGTGCCTTTCAGATACCGGCATATCCAACGCAAACATAAAATTTGCTAATGCTGCCAGTCTGCCGCATATACGCGTTCATGATTTCCGCCATACCCACGCAACGCTGCTGATAAATGAGGGGATCAATATTCAGGAGATCGCGCGCAGGTTAGGCCACTCAAACGTAGAAATTACCTGGTCAACTTATGCGCATTTATACCCGCGCGAAGAAGAACGAGCAATTAAAATTTTAGAAAATATTTAGCCTGTTTTTTGCATGAATTTTGCATGAATAAATCAAAATAAAGATTTTTTGTGTTATTCATCTGCAAACGAAAAAACTATAAAAACCGCCATGAATACTGGGAAATTCGGATATAAACGCAAGCAAGAAAATAATAAAAAAAGTACCGTAATAGTTCCCCTCGCCTCCACCAAGCAAGAGTCTTGATCCAATATGTGTTCCGGACTCTTTTCTTATTTATCAAAGATATACACGTTTTCAGGTGTATTTTTCAATCTCTCTTTATCTTTAACTTTACCTGTTCCGCCTTCCATTTCTCATATTCTTTCCTGCCTTTTTCGCTCTGGAAAATACTTGAATATCGAGAAGGAAGCATCTTGCCAATGACTCTAATTCATGTTCCGGTATCTTACATTTGCTCATTGCCATACGGCAGCACGACTGTCATTTTGTCGTCAGGTTCTTTCTTTAGATAATCCGTCTCATAGTCAACGCCTTGGGTTTAAGCTTCTTTTTCTGTTTGTTTTAATTGTCATTTTTACCCCCGAATATTAATTATTATCTGCAGATCACCTGCCAGATAAGCAGTATTGACGGCAATATCGCCCCAATCAGTATCCATTTCAGTTTGAGCTTTCACGGTGTCAATAAAATATCTTAAAAACCAACGGCTTACTGTATTCTTTTTTATTTCCCCTATGATTCTTCTCAGTAACGACAAACCATACCAATACTGTATCAGCAGCCCCGGCACTATCGAGTCTATACTTGATCTTTTCTTATCCGCACAATATCAATCTTCTATGTCATATATTGCTTGAAATCTATCGCGCAATCCTCTTTTCTGGTCAAATACTCT
>ULSF01078745.1_pt1 | contig 31316 bp, 30 predicted proteins | sample 1956121 | NCBI WGS metagenome assembly ULSF01 (sample SAMEA4835701, study PRJEB28245) | human gut metagenome | biome: gut microbiome; material: fecal sample | place: Denmark | collected 2008
AAAAAAAAAAAGCCGTAAGCAAAAAGTCGCGTAACAAGTGATTTTTCAAGAACGCTGAGGCGATGGGAGTACGCGCAGACGCAAAATCATTGATTCTTGGATCGATTTTAAACCAAAGCCGCGTCAGTTTTTGCGGCAGGCTGAAAATTTTACGCACGGTAAGAGAATTAAAACGGATCCCATATGAGTAAAACGCGCGTTTACAGGGGATAAAAGCTTTTTTGTTATGGTTTCTCGCTAAAATAATATCTGTAGAATTATGGATTTGTTTTTCTGTATTCCGAAGGAGTGCAGCCCACGATTTTAAAAAATTCGCGGTTAAACGTGCGGCAGATTTGGAATCCGCATGCGTACGCAATTTCCGTAATACTTTTTTCCGTAGAAGTTAAAAGGTATTTGCTTTGATGAATACGCAGAACATTTACATACTGATTAAAAGGAATTCCCGCTTTGGCTTTGAAACGTTTTGAAAGATACGCATAATCATATCCCATGGATACAGCAGCGTCACGCAGCAGACACCGGCCGCAAAAATTTTTGTCGGCGTATAACAACAAAGAAATAAAAACATCATCGCTGATGGATTTGGGCTTTTCCGTATAGCGCCGATTCTTTTCAAACGTTCCGCAGATACCGTAAGCAAGAGATCGGCAAAGAAAAATATTGTCTGTTTGAATATTGGCATCAACCGGAAATAAAAACAGATTGTCCGCAGGAAGCCGATGAACGGTATCTTTTGAAAAATCCGGAACAAGATCGGGCGAAAAAATGCACATGACACATTTCCCCTTTTGAATCACTTGATACGAATGGGTTTGAAAAGGAAAAATTAAAACGGCCTGTCCGGGGCAAAGTCTATACTCTTTTTCATCGATAATAATTTCCGTTAAACCGTCTATTTGCGCAAAAAATTCAAAAGAGCGATGAAGATGGATGTGAAAAGAAAAATTATTGATACATTTCCAATAAAATTCATTGTTACAGATAGAATGGCTTAACTCAAAAATCATAAACGGCACGCTTTATAAACACTAATTTTGTCTTATATTATACCGGGATTGCTCTTGTATGTCAATCAAGGCTACTGTACAATGAAAATACCGATAAAAAAGAAAGGCGGAAGTTGTTATGAAAAAAGCACTGATTGTTTACGGAGGATGGGAAGGACACGATCCCAAGGGCGTGGCCGATGTTTTTTCCGATATTTTAAAGGAAGAAAACTTTTCGGTTACACTTTCACAGACGCTTGACAGTTTTCTTTCGGATCTTACGGCATACGATCTTATGATTCCCATATGGACAATGGGATCGCTGCCGCAGGATGCAGAAAAGAACATTTGCGAAGCAGTGGCGGCGGGAGTCGGCCTTGCAGGATGCCATGGAGGAATGTGCGACGCGTTCAGAGAGAGTACGCAGTGGCAGTTTATGACCGGCGCGCAATGGGTCGCTCATCCGGGGAACGACAGCGTAACGTATAAGGTCGCGATCAAAAGATCTCTGTCAAGTCCTCTTACCGACGGAATTGAGGATTTTGAAGTTACCAGTGAACAATACTATATCCACGTGGATCCCGCGGTAAATATCCTTGCTACTACCCGTTTCCCTGTAGCGGAGGGGAATCACGCCTCAAACGGTGAAGTCGATGTCCCTGTGGCGTTTACAAAGCGCTGGGGATCAGGAAAAGTTTATTATAACAGTCTTGGACACAACAGCCGTATATTTGATATCCCTGAAGCAAAAGAAATGATGCGCCGCGGTTTTCTGTACGCGGCAAGATAGAAAGGAGAAACAGTATGAATATAGGTCTTGTTGGCTGTGGAAATATCAGCGGTATTTATTTAAAAAATCTTTCTGCCGTTTTCAGCAATACGGTTATCTATGCCTGCTGCGATCTTGATAAAGAAAAAGCCGGAGCGGCATGCGAACAGTTCGGCATTGAACATCTCATGACTTTTGATGAAATGCTGCGCTGTAATGAGATCGATATGATTTTAAACCTTACAACGCCGCAAACCCATTATACCCTTTGCAAACAAGCTCTTTTGGCAGGAAAGCACGTTTATGTTGAAAAGCCCCTTTCCTTAACCTACGCGCAGGGGAAAGAACTTGTAGCGCTGGCTCAGGAGAAGAATTTATATATAGGCTGCGCGCCGGATACTTTTCTGGGTGCCGGTATTCAAACCTGCATAAAAGTCATAAAGGAGGGCAAAATCGGCAAACCGATAGCCGGCACTGCTTTTATGATGTGTCACGGTCACGAAAGCTGGCATCCGTCTCCCGAATTTTATTATGATATCGGCGGCGGTCCGCTGTTTGATATGGGGCCGTATTATATAACCGCCTTAGTTCGTATGTTAGGAAAAGCGCAAAGTGTTTTTGCTTACGGAACAAGAGCTTACGAGGAACGCCTGATTACCAGCAAACCGAAATTCGGGCAGAAAATCCCCGTAAAAGTGGATACGCATAACGCCGGACTGATTCAATTTGAAAACGGAGCCGTTGTTACCCTCATTACCAGTTTTGACGTATGGAAACACAGCATGCCCAATATTGAAATCTACGGAACACAGGGGAGCTTAAAAGTTCCGGATCCCAATTGTTTTGACGGGTCCGTATTTTTGGCAACGGCTGATTCCAAAGAATACGCGGAAATACCTCTTGCAACCCCGTATCAGGAAAACGCGCGCGGAATAGGTGTGGCCGAGACGGCGCTGGCCGAAGAAGAAAAGCGAATGAACAACGCCTCCGGCGCTCTTGCGCTGCATGTTCTTGAAATTATGGAAGGTTTTGTAAAAAGTGCAAAAGAAGGCAAAAAGATTCTTCTTGAAAGTTCCCCGTCTGACAGCGTAGAACTGGATTGGGACGCGCCTGTGGGATATCTGAAAACAAAGAAATAATAAAGGAAAACGACGCGGCGTGTTTCCCGCGCGGCCTCGCTCATCTTATACCGAAAAGATAAATTTGCGAAAAAACGCGGCTGTTGCCTGCGCGCGTTCTACGGTTAGGAAGTATAGGAATTTCCCTTTTTTATTTTCTGCAGCCACTGAACCCATGGTTTTGCGAAAGTTTTCCTTGCGACAAAAGCAAACACAAGCAGCGCGACAATCATGGTTACCGTACACGCAACAGTCAGAAGGACCCTGCCCTCTACAACAGCAGTAAGTTCATCCGCGTTTTCGCCCGCAACCACCGCATCGTTTTCATCAAAATACAGGTTAATATGGGTGCCGTCGGGAAGTCCTGCGGGTAATCCTATTGTTTCCGGGTCAATATAACAAAGTGTATTTTTTACATAACGAACGCGCCCGTCTTCCATTCTTCCGGTACGAGATTCCTTATAGTCTCCGCCATATCCTTCCGCGCCGGAAACGGTGTATCCCGTCAACAGAAAAAGTATGGCCGTAAACAGCAGCATGATTCCCAGCGTACTCCGGAAAAACGTAAGAAAGGCCTTTGCCGCCGCTTGTTCTTCCGGTGTTTTCTCGGACTTTTTATTCAGCCAAAATCCAAGTCCGATAACCCTCATTCCTTTAGCGGCATGAATGCTTCGCGCAAGATCATGGATATCCATATATCATTCTCCTTATGTGAACAATCGTCCCGTATTTTCGGGCAAATACGCTTTTTTTGGGTTTTGGGGATTATACCGAATTTTTACGGCATCGCCGTTTTCCAAATGCGCAAGCGAAGCTTTCGCCCGCATTCCAACCGGAATATTCATAACTTGATAGCTCTTGACTTTTTGATACCGCAATTGCTCCGTTCTTTGATATACTTTGTCATGAACCCTATATTCGGCTGTCAAGAACCATACATCGCCGTTCCACCGTTTTCGGGTCACGATGCCGATGGTTTCCTGTGTGCATTTTTTCTTTTGAAATGGAAACATACAAAGGCCGTTCCTTTCTTAACGCGCTTTTCCCTCTATAATGAAATAAATATAGGATTCGCTATCTTCGTCATACTCCTCTTCCGGTTCCGTCGTATAATGGATCGATACCTGATCATCTTTTTGAAATCTCAAATTTTCATAATAAGAAATATTCTGAAACCGCGATATAAATTCTTCCGGTAATGAATATTCTTCCAGCAGATCATAGGACGCTGCTTTTACATGGGAATCATTCATCATGACATTCAGTTTTAAAAGATCCAATTCCGCTTTTTTCAGATTCTCTTCTTTTTCCGCCTGAATATCAATATCAACACAATATATGACCTCACAGATCAAACCGTCATTTTCTACCGTAACGGAAATATAAGAATTATACGGTTCTTCCCAGCTATACAGATAACCGGTTACCCGATATCCATAATCCTTGTACCCTTCTTGGGGATCGTCTATATAGACATGGTCGCAATCCTGCTTGAAAGACGCCTCCAAGGCATATACGGATTTAGACGCCAATGCGATTCCGGCGTCCGCATTTTGTTTGGACAATATAAACTGCGGAATATAAACCGCGATTAAAAGAAGAATAGGAAGCAAAAAGATGGAAACAATATATTTTCTTGCTTTGGGAATTTCCACCCCGCAAACAATCGCAACCAATTTGGCATTTTTATGAAGTTCATTGGTCATTTGTGTAACGGTTATAAGCGCTCCCACCCCGGCCAACGCGTCAAAAACTTTTCCGTGGCTATTCCCCCGCATTTTGAATAAATGTCCCGTTGCTTTTGCTCCCAACGTCAAAGCGATTTGTGCGGAATAATCTTTATCAGATAATTCTATATTTGCTTTTTCCGTGATCTTTTGCCATTTTTCTTTTCTCATTCCGATACGGGGTATTAAAAAACAAACAGTGAACGCAATGGTATATACCGCCGCGATTCCTAAATATATGTACAGTCCCAACATATAAGAATTTCCGTTAAACACCATATTGTCAAGCATAACAAGCGGTATCCATACAAACCCGATCAATAATGCCATAGCCAAGCATGCTTTCGCCACTACCGGAAGCAGGCAATACTTCCTTATAAGCTTTTTCTCCCCGTCATTTATCATTCGACTCTCTTCTTTCTTTAACCGTTTTCCGCCGTGTATCAGGCTTAAAATTACTCGCTGCAAACTTGATATTTTCAACCGTATCTGCAACAAAACCGCAAAACATTCTCCAAACTGTCTTTCTTCAAACACAGCCAAAACATCTTCGCTGCAATTTCCGATTTAACAGAAGCGGCTTCACTGATTCGGGACTCCTTTAAAAACCGTCAAGGGCTCGAACTCCATAAACCGCTTTATCAAAATTATACTGTATATCCGTGATCTTTACAAGCAAAAACATCCATACTCACAAAAGAGAAACAAGAATTTTACAGATACACAAAATTATAAAAAAGCATCGATACATAACAAAAAACCTGTTTTCGATTGAATCAAAAACAGGTTTGCCGTTATCAACGCGCGGCAAAATGAACTTATCTTTTTTTTCCCAGCCCCTGTGCGATAGCAGGGAATTCATTTTCCGTATCCGCGGTATGCTGAATATTATAGGTTCCATATTGATTCACCATATCTTCCGCGTCTTCGGGATTTCCCATTTGGGTCCCTCTCATTTTAATTTTTTCACCAAGCTTCTTTTTCAAAACAAATCACCTCAATATTAGTATTTTGAAAAATCAGCATTTTTAATCAAATTTATTTTTCCGCCAAAGCATCCAAAAGCCGAAGCGTTACCTGCACCGAATGCTCGGCGGCATGTTTACAAAAAGCAGGAAAATCCATAGAAGAATCATCATTAGCACCGTCGGAAATGGCCCGGATCACCACAAAACCCACGCCGTTCACATAAGCGGTATGGCCGATAGCCGCGCCTTCCATTTCACAGGCAACGGCATGAAACGTATGTTGAATATACGCTTTTTTTTCTCGATCGGCAATAAATTGATCGCCCGAGGCAATAACGCCGATCTCACAGTGCAAGCCCTCAGCCTCCACGCATTGCTTTACTTTTTCCGCAAGAGCCTGATCGGCAGGTATCTGTATGATATCAAGGCCCGATATCATTCCGGGAGGATCTCCCAACGCAGAAGTATCCATATCATGCTGCACTACCGCGGAAGATACCGCCACATCACCGATAGAAAGAGTCTCACTCAGCGTACCGGCTACTCCCGTATTGACCAAAACCGTAGGATGATACGTCAAGATCATTGTTTGTGCGCAGAGAGCCGCAAAAACTTTTCCGATGCCGCACTGCGCCACAACAACCTCATGCGCGCCGATATGTCCGCTTACATATTCCACTCCGCTTATCATTCTGACGGTTTGATCTGTTATTCGGTTTTTAAGGGCATCCACCTCAATTTTCATTGCCCCGATAATGCCGATCATCCTTCTTCTCCCCTATACGAAAAATCCTGCCAGCCCTCCAGGGCTTTTAAATACTGCCGGCATTCTCTTTTGGCGCTTTCCAAATCAAGATTTTTATAATTGCCGCATTCCTTACGGGAAGCGCCGAATACCGCTCCCTCATGCGCGATAATTTTTTGCAGCGTATCGCGAACAAGAGACAAGACCTCCTGATTATTCATATCCCTTACCAGCAAATAAAAGCCGGTCTGGCATCCCATCGGACCGAAATAGATGATTTTTTCTCCCCAAGGAGAAAAGCGAATATAGGTAGCAAACATATGTTCTACCGAATGCATGGTTAAGTGATCCATATACTCTCCGCAATTAGGTTTGCGCGTACGCAGATCATAGGTAATAATATCGCCGTCTATACGGGAAACGTAAATGCCCGGTATGATAAAATCATGATCCACCTGAAAACTTTTAATTTTTTTGTCCATTTTTAAATTCCTTTACGATTCTTTCATATTGTTCCATCACTTGATTGCAGATACTGCTCCAAGGCACGGGAATGGTGCGTGCCGCCTCGGCTCCCGCGCGTTTTAACTGTTCCGGATATTGTAACAGCTGTTCGATTTTTGCGCACATTGCTTCTGTTTCCGCAATGGCGATAAACCCGTTTTCCCCGTCCGTAATGCCTTCGGCGGAATTGGAGCCCTCCGCTACCAGGGCAGGCAGCCTCATAACGGCGGCCTCTCGTACCACCAACGGCGCGTTATCATAAAGGGACGGAAAAAAGAAAAGATCTGCCGCGCCGTAGAGTCCGGCCAACAGCCGCCGGTCTTTAACCTGCCCTAAAAACAGCGTGCAGTCATCAAGGTCCAATGCTTGAGCCGTCTGTTTTACTGCTTTTTCATCCGCGCCGGTTCCGGCAAATAAAAAAACAAAATCGCTTCTTCTTTTTTTCAGCTGCGCGGCCGTTTCTAAAATGAGCTTTAAATTTTTCTGCCAAATTAAATGTCCTGTAAAAAGAATTCGCCTTTTATTTTTCGGAAGCCCGAAATTCTCTTCCGCCCAAGCAATCAGCGCCGGAGAATCCTCCGGCATAGAAAAATCCGTGCCGTTAGGCATTACCTGAATTTCGCCCTTATAACCGTAAGACGCAAGCGTTCCGGCCGTAGCCCGGTTCACCGCCCAAACATAATCGGCCTGATTATAAAATTCCACCACATGCTCGGTCAGCTTTTCGGCAAGCCGAGCGCTGCGGGTCGCCAAAAGAAAATCGTCATAATATTTGGTATGAAACGTGGCCACCGTGGGTAGGCCGTATTTCTTTCCCATTCGAACGGCGCTCCGCCCTTCACAAAACGGGGAATGTGCATGCAGCAGCTGAACTTTTTTTACGATTTTTTCCTGATTATCATTAGAGATTTTCGGCAGCGCGCAGGAGTATCCCAGCTTGGGAACCTTAAATGCCGCCGTACGGATAACATCAAATTCATCCCGGTCAATATATTTGCTTACCTTAGGCGCTACCACGCAGCAGTAATCCATTCGATTCAAATATCTTGCATAGTTTTGCACCGTGTGTATCACGCCGTCGATCACGGGAAAATAACTGTCAATAAACTGTGCGGAACTAACCATCAAACGACCTTTCTTCCGGTATACAGATTTCTTTGAATAAAAACAAAGAATATCTTTTTCGCGTATAAACAATTTTAAAGCTTTTACATTATACTATAGTTTTATCAAAAATACAACCGCCTCTTTTATTTTATAGAAAACCGCTTGCAAAATACATTTTTCATGTTATAATAATAAAAAACAGCACTGTGAGGTGAAAACAATGGCATATAAAATCAGTGACGAATGCATTTCCTGCGGCGCTTGCGCGGGTGCATGTCCGGTCAACGCGATCTCTGAGGGTGACGGCAAATATGTAATCGATCCTGAAACCTGCATCGAATGCGGTGCCTGCGCCGATACTTGCCCGGTAGGTGCTCCTGCACAGGAATAATACTTATTCCGAAAAGAGAGGCGGACTCTCTTTTTTCTTTTTTGGCAAATACTACCCTTCTTTTTTTACTTGCAATATCACCACGGAAGCCAAAACCGAAATAATTCCCCCAATCGCCCCTGCCGAAAGCGTTTGCCCGTAAGCTATCAGCCCCGCCAAAGCGGCTACTACCGGTTCAACACAGGCGATAATAGACGCGCGCGCCGGCGTGGTGAGTTCCAGCCCCGCCGTATAGCATATATAGGGCAAAAAGGTGGAAATCACCGATATTCCCAACACATACGGCAGCGTTTGCACCGCGAACGCATTCCAGCCGTTGCCGGAAAACAAAAACACCGGCAGTGTTACAAGAGACGCCATGACAAAGGCATAAAACGAGCAGGTAAGCGAGGCGTATTTTTTCAGCGCGTAACGGCCGAAAATACTGTAAAGAGCATATCCGATTCCCGAAAGCACACCAAACAGAATTCCTTTAACATGAAAGGAAGCGCCGCCCGGCTGCGTCACCAAAACACAGCCCGCTACCGAAAGCACCAGTGCAAGCGCCTTTATAAAAGTCATTTTTTCTTTAAAAAGAACAAGCGAGGCAATCATAATAAACACCGGCGCGGTATATAAAAGCACCGCGGCAACGGCTAACGAACTATTTTCCCGCATGGAAATAAAATAACACAGATTAAACAGCACAAAGCTTAAAACCCCCATGCCGAAAAACATCCACATATCCCTAAAAGCCACACGGAACAATTTTCTATCCTTTACCGCAATGACAGCCGCCAATAAAACCGCGGTAAGTACGGAACGGAAACAAATGATAGACGCAAACGGCAATCCGGCCTGATTCAGCGGGGTAGAGAACAACCCGATCATTCCCCACATTGTGCCGGCGGCCAGAATAAGAGCCGTACTTTTTATATTTTTCATAACGCACCTGAAAATATTTTTTTGGTATTGTATCATAAAAATGAAAAGCTGTCACAAAAACAAAAAGGGACGCCGCCGTAACTTCAGCGACCTCCCGATTTTTCATTCAGAGGGTTAAATAATTGAATTTTAATTCCGCGGCTTTTTTTGGCCGCAATAGCATGATTCCCTTTACAAAAAATTTTATAATTCCAATTTTTTCTTTTTCGAAAATACTTGAGTTTTTTTTATTTTTGTGCCATAATAATGATATAAAAATTTATCTGGGTTGTGCGTTATGGGTCATTGTATAATACCCACATTATGCAAATCGGGAGTGCTTTATAAAGTCACTGACGCTATGTCATGCCTCCGCAGCTTTGCTGTGCCAGTGGAAGACAAAATCGTCAGGCGGCACACCCACCTGTCGAGAGACGGGTGTTAGAGCTGATTCAGACGGCAACCTGGATATATTTTTATAATTCAAATAAAAAATACTTGACAAACAAACACGGATAACTTATAATCAACTCGTTATTTGTTGCGGAATTGTGTAATGGCAGCACCTACGACTCTGACTCGTATTGTCTAGGTTCGAATCCTAGTTCCGCAGCCATTTTTTTGCCTCCATGGTCTAGTGGCCTAGGACACTGCCCTCTCACGGCAGCAACAGGGGTTCGAATCCCCTTGGAGGTGCCATAAACCCGATGGATGCCATTGGGTTTTATTTTTTCAGCAAAAAAGGAGACCGCTTATGAAACACGTTGAAACATTCCTTTTCTCCGCGTTTTTTGCCTTGGGCATGTTTTTTATTATACTCGGTTTGGCTATTTTTGTTCCCCAATACAGCCGACAGCAAAAATATCTTCCCGTCCAAGCGGAAATCACGGAAATTTTCCTTAGCGGAGAGAATCAGAACGTGATTGTAGAATATACGGTAGACGGCGTTGTTTATACGGAAAAATTGAATTTTTATTCCTCTTCCTTCTATATCGGCAAGGAAATCGATATTCTTTATTCCCCGGAAAATCCGCGTCAAATAACTACCGAAAACTCCGTGTTGTTATTTTTAATTTTCCCCGGCATAGGCGGTATTTTCGCAATCATCGGGTTTTCGGGTATTTTTGTAAAAGCACGGAAAAAAGCACTGCGGAGAAAACTGCTTGAAAGCGGTGAAAAAATATATGCTGATTTTATGGAAATAACGCAGAATTTTCATTATTCCGTCAACCACAGGCATCCCTATAATGTCATATGCCGCTGGGAAAATCCCGCCGACGGCCAAACGTATATTTTCAAAAGTGAAAATCTATGGGAATACCCTGAGTATTTGAGGGAAGCCACGCAAATTCCGGTATATACCGATATTTTTAATATCAAAAAATATTATATGAATTTGGATGAAATCAGCGGAAAAAACCAGTTTTAATAAGACTAAGAAGTCACACGGCCAAAAGCGCAATAAAGGTTTGGGCTGCCTTTTTCAAAAGGCGAAATCCCGGCTCGCCCTCGGAAGAAAGCAAAGGAGAGTATCCACAAAGTCAACACTCTTTTACCGCTCACTCGAAAATCGTTGATTTTCGCATCGCGTTCTATCCTCGCTAATACCACCTCTGTTCTCTTGAAAAACCACTTATCGGTTTTCTCTTATAAAGAATTTTAGCGGCGCAGCGTCGCCGGAAAAACAAAATGCAGCTGAATGCCGTAAAAAATCAAAGTTCAGGTTTGTCTACAGTCTGATTTGCCCTCGGAAGAGGGCAAAATTTTACCCAAAAGAGCGCAGAAGCAGCGAAAATCGTCCCGGCAGAACATTTACCGGCAGAAACCCTGATTTCCCGATGCGATGCATAAAAATTTTTTATACCGATTGCTATTCACAAATTTTTCGGCAGACTGCCGGTCTTTTTTTGATAAGGCCGTTTCTTCATAAACCCCAAATACCTTTCATTTTCCGTAAATATCTTTTCACCTTTCGCGTTTCTTGGACAAACCGTCTGCGCCCATGCCTTCGCCCCCTTACTTTCGGAAAGAACGCGGATGAACCATGCTTTTTTATAGATGGAAAAATTACCAAAAGTGAAGAATCAAGTGAAGAATCATAAATTACCGTTCCGCGTCAAAACAGTAAAAACGGCAATACCGAAAAATAAATTTCTTGCTCAAGCAGCGAGCGCGCGGGCATTTTTTAATGCTAAGAAACAAGCCCTTTCGCAGAAACCTCCTAAAAAGCACATATGTCCTATTGAAATCACGGGAAAAATTTGATATAATTCACAAACAGAAATGCTTCGCGGAGGTCTTCTTTATGAAAAATTTTGTGCCCTGTCCGGATAATATCGTAAAAGCCGCAAGAAATATTGAGGTTAAACGTATTCCGCTCTATGAACACCACATAAGCGGAGGTATTATGGAAAAAATACTCGGTCAAGAGGTCAACTGCCTGATGGACGGGGATTTTGAAGATAAAAAAGAATGGGTAAGACGTCAGGCGGCGTTTTACCGCAAAATGGGATATGATTTCTTCAACTATGATTTAAACATCGGCGCAGCCATGCCCGGAAGCGGCGCGCTCGGCCGTCATGTGGATCCTGTTATCAAAGACCGCGCAGATTTTGAAAAATACCCGTGGGAACAGATTCCTGATCTCTATTTTAAAAAATACGGGGCGTATTTTGACGCGCTTCAAGCGGCCATGCCTAAAGATATCATGGCCTTCGGCGGACCGGGAAACGGTATCTTTGAATGTGTACAGGAGCTTACAGGCTACGAAAACCTCTGCTATATAAAGGCGGACGACGAGCAGCTGTATACTGATCTTTTCAAGAAAATCGGCGAAACAAATTACAAAATTTGGAAAAGATTTTTAAAGCAATACGGCGGCTGCTATGCTGTGTTCCGCTTCGGCGACGATTTAGGTTTTAAGCACTCCACATTGCTTTCGGCAGAGGATATAAAACTTCATATTCTTCCGCAGTATAAAAAAATAGTAGATATGATTCATTCCACGGGAAAGCCCTTCCTTCTTCATTCCTGCGGATGTATTTTTAACGTAATGGACGATATTATTTCCAAAGTGGGAATAGACGCCAAACATTCAAACGAAGATGAAATCGCGCCGTTCTGGGAATGGGTGGAACGTTACGGTGACCGAATAGGTAATTTCGGTGGTATCGATACCGATGTCGTCTGCCGTCGATCCAAGCCCGAACTGCGCGATTACATTACAGAGGTCGTTGCCAAATCCAAAGGGCACGGCGGATTCGCTTTTGGCTCAGGAAATTCTATTCCCGATTATGTGCCGGTTAAAAACTTTATTGCCATGAATGAAATCATAAGAGAAATAAGAGGGGAATAAACGATTGTTTCTAATATAAAGTCCCCGCCTGTCAAAAATCGAATACACCACTTAACAGACACAGCGGCTTTTCACTATATTTTTAAGCTCGGCAAAATTGCAAATACATAAAAATTCCCCGTCTCAAGGAATTCAGCCTGCATGCTTTGACATAACCCCTCCTCTTTACGGCAATCTTATTTCACTTTTTTCTCCGTAGAGGCAAAATATGTTCCGCAAATCATGATGGCTAAAGCAATAAAAAAAGGAATTCCGGGTAAATCACGAAAGATAACGAAAGATAACGCGGTACCGATAAACGGGGCGATCGCGTAAAACGCGCTGGTTTTTGCCGCTCCTAATTTCCGCTGAGCATAAACGTAAAAAAAGATGCTCAATCCGTATGCTATAAATCCAAGGGACAAAACCCAGGGAATATACCGCAAAGCGGGAAGCTGTTCTCCGGATACAAAAGCAATGGCTAAAGAGCCAAGGCCCGAAGCAAAGCCTTTTATGACAACAATCTGAAGCGGATCGCATTGAGACATCTTTCGCGTGCAGTTATTTTCAAAGCCCCAGCAAACACACGCAAGCAAAACAAATAAGGAACCAACGGAAAACTGCAAGCTGCCAGAATCCTCAAAAGAAAGAATCATACTGGAAAGAGTAATCAATACAATAGCCAGCCACAGTCTTTTACTGATTGCCTCCTTAAATACGATAAGGGCAATAAAAGAAGTTGCTACAATTTCAAAATTATTCAGTAAGCAACCATTGGCGGCAGTCGTTGTAGCCAGTCCAAGCATCAGCAATATAGGCGCGGCGATATCCAACACGATCATTCCTATGGTAAACGGCAATTCTTTTTTGCTCAAACGCTTTTCTCCCGGCTTTTGAAACAAACCCAGCACAAACATTCCCGCCCCCGCCCCAAGATACAAAAATGCGGCCATCATAACAGGCGGTACATTCGGAAGCAGCAATTTAGAAACCGGCGAGCTGACAGCATAGAGCGCTGCCGCCAGAATCGCCCATACAACAGCGATATTTTTACTTTTTTTCACACAGCTTCTCCTATTTTATAAACCGATCGACAGCGACAGATAAATCCTCTAATATTTTTGTATCGCCGTCTTCCATCGCCTCTGCCACACAATGACGAATATGATCCTGTAATATAAGTTTCCCCACATTGTTTACGGCCGCTTTAACCGCCGCGATCTGAATCAAGACATCGCTGCAGTCTCTGCCGTCTTCAATCATTTGTTTAATGGCTTCCATGTGCCCTATGGCACGGGAAAGTCTATCCAGCACTTTTTTTGTTTCCGTATGCACGTGATGCTGACTCATAAACACCTCCAAATATCCCCGTAGGGGGGATGTGTGAAGTATATCATACAAACACGCAAAAAGCAATAAAAACTTCCGCGAATTCAACGGATATAAAAAATTCTATTAACGGAAAGAAAAGGGTTATGCTGCAAACAAATTTACTTTTTCCGTATACGCACATAAAGGCTTTTCCTTTGGATCTGCTAAAAAATACTGATATTTTATTTTCCCGCGCACACCCCTGATCTTGACAAACAATAGGTTTTTTAGTATATTAACGATATCGTTTATAAAGATTGCTTTCTCTCTGTTTACGGCTGTAGGAGCTATATTTTTTAAATTCCCATGGCGATGAAAATACTTTGACTTATACAAAAAGGTATCGTTTTAAAAAAGCTCTTTCGTCCGATAATCTGGTGGAACAATCAAAATAAAGGAGGATAAAAAAATGAAAATTACAGTAAATGCGCAAAAATGTCCGCAGAATCACAGTTGCCCCTCTATCGCCGTATGTCCCAAAGGCGCGATCACACAGAAAGATATCTATTCCTTACCGGTTGTGAACGAGGAAAAATGTATCCTTTGCGGAAAATGCATGAAATTTTGCCCCAAAGGCGCGTTTGAAAAAACAGAATAAAAGGGATTTCTTTCCGTTTTGCCTCAAAGCTCGGATCGTTTCGGACTTTTTAGGCAAAATGCCGAACGGGCTTTATCAAAAGCCCGTTCATATTTTTATGAAAAAAAGTGGCCAAACGCCGAGCGCTTATTGCAGCTTTATTTTAAACAGCCTTGCCATATTCTCATTGCCTTCCATTCTGACCGTCAGCCGACCGGTTTCCGAAGCATATGTATAGCGGCATTTGGTATCTTTTTGGGGAAAGATCATCTCCGCGCAGGAAGCGCCCCGGAAATATTTGCCGAGTTCAATCGTACAGCAATTTTCCTCTGTGCAGCGTACTTTCCATACAGCCAAAAGCATTTCGGTGCGTGCGCGGTTAATTAATCCGGCCGCTAGAAATCCTCTTTTTCCCATGACGCTTGCGCCCAGAGGGAAGACTCCGTAAGCAGAAGCAATAAATTGTCGGTTTTTCTTAAACAGTTCCACGCCTTCCTGAATCAGCTTAAAATTATATTCATCCGCATATTCAATTCTGCCGGACATATAAATGGTTCCGATATTGCCGGTAACCAGGTTAAAAATGGTTTCCTCGCCGTCTTTATTTCGCTGCAATAGGAAAGACGGATCTCCGCCGGCATCCAATACTTTAGCCTCGGGAACCGTAACCGAATAAGGATAGGCCCAGTTTCCCGCCTTTTCCGGCGGCATAATTGCCAGCGATCCCGCGGCAATCGACGCATAATTAAAATAATATTCCTGGTCACTGGTGCTCTGGAGATAAAAATGGGAAAGCGTTCCGTGATCGGCACGCATCGCGCCGCTGCCGCAATTTTCAATCACCAAATCCGGATAGCGCCGGTAAAGCTCTAAAATAAAGCTGTAAAACGCGTGCATGCGCTTGCGGGATTCCGTATTATAACATTCCCCCTGTTCCCCAAAGCCGATACCGGTAGAAAAATTATGGTCATTTTTAATATATCGCATACCCATCTGATACGCACGGTCAACCGCGGCAAACAAATGCTTCCGTACTTTTTCATCGCACAGATCATAAATTCCTCTGCTTCCGGAGAGCACGGTTCCGTTACGCCTGATCATAGCCCGGTCGCTGCATCTTGCTCCCTCCATAGTATCTTCGATGGCTTCGAACTCAAACCACAGTCCCGCTATCATTCCGCATTGACGGATTTTATCAAGAATTCCCTTCAGTCCGCCGTCGCCGAAACGATCTTCATCGGGAATATAATCACCAACACCACCGATACAGTTTTCACATCCTCTGGGACGGAACCAACCGGCGTCAATGCAGAACACCTCACAGCCGGCTTTAGCGGCTGCCTCAATCAACGGAACCAGTGTTTCGCCGTTAGGTTCGCCGAAAATACAGTTCATATAGCAATTGAAGCACACCGGCGCCGTGCCGTTGGACCATTTTACAAGGGACGTTTGCCGCTTATATTCGGTAAGCTCTCGTACCGCCTCCTCAAAACCTCCCTGCACCATTCCGTATACCGCGCAGGTAGTGGTATATTCTTCTCCCGGAGCAAGAGTAACATTCCAGCCATCGTGATTGATGTCGGCGCTGTTGCACTCCATGGTAACGGTATCTCCCGGCTTCCCCACGGTAAGTTCCCATGTGTGACCGCCCTCATGCTCCATAAAATAGGCGCAGCCCTTTTCCAGATCCTCCACAATCACAAGCGGATAATAGCGGCCGCTGGACCAGCTTCCTTCGCTGCGGAAAGCCGCTACGCCCGTCGTAGTATTTTCTGTAGGTCTTGTCGGCGCCATACCAAAATCCCAAAAGCTTCCGTGTTTCCACTGGGCTTCTCCAGCCCAGGCCGATTTGCACCAATGCAGACGGAATCGCCGGGGATCATCCCAATTCATCACACCGGTGTCTGTTTGAATCATAAAATAAGCCGAGCTGACACGTATCAGCGGCAGAGGATTATTGCCCTGATTTTTTACCGTATTGTACTGGCGAACCGCGCAGCAGTTTTCAAAGAACTCATAGTGCTGAACAACTTGTAAACCCCGTTCGGTACGATTGATGGTTACCTCTTTTTTTCCGTTTTCATAGCTTCCGTATTCTATCATACCGCTTCCGCTGTACATACTGGCGCTGGAATAATTGAAGGAATTTCCTTCGGTAAAAACATGTGCGTCTCCTTCTACGTTTAACTGAAAATTACAGCCGTCTTTATGGGGAAAGTTTTCTCCATACCATAAAGCTTCCACACAGGAAAAATTCTCGGCGGCAGACTTCATATAAAATCAACTCCTTTTTTTAGATTATATCCCATATTCTCAGCAAAGGCCATAGCCTTTTGTGTGATTTTTTACGCTATTTGTTCGATGACAAAAGAATACGCTTTCAGCGGCAGCGTGTCAAAAAAGTCCTACGGCAAAAAAATTGCGCAATAACGTTTTCATCCACCTTTTTCAAAAGGTACAAAATACCCCTTCGGTTCTCCCGCCGGATGGGCACAAAAAGCGCAGGAGACAAATACTCTATCCGGCTGAGCTACCGGCGCTTAAGGTTTTATAAGGTTATGACGCTCTATCGGGGAACACTCTTAGGAATGAGGCAAAACATCCCCCCGATGTGATGCATAAAAATTATACCTATCCACCAACAGTTTTTTTGACAGACTGACGCTTTCAGCGGTATGCTTTTATTGTAAAGGTTGGCCCCCAATTTTTTAAAACTTTAACCGATGAAAAACCCGCCGCCTGCAGTGCCTCTATTTCATGCGGCACCGTTAACGGCGTATCATAATGATAAAATTCATTATCCGTTATATTTTGTATTTGTTTTAAAGAAAGCAACTCTTTTCTGTGATGCTGTTCTTCTTCATCGGATAACGCGAAATAATCCGTCAGAATAAAATATCCGTTTTCTTTTAAGGCCTTGTACAATTTTTTATACAAAGGTATTTTTTGTTCTTTGGTAAAATGATGAAGAGATTCAACCGAAACCGCCGCATCAAATTCTTCCCGTTTAAAAGGAACATCAAAATAGGATCCTAAAACAAGCGTTAGCTCCTTTTGGGGAAATTTCTTTTCTAACGCCTTCAGCATACCGGCGGAAAGGTCAATACCCGTAACTTTCGCGCGAGGGTTGTATTGAAAATACTCTTCTAACTCCAGCCCTGTGCCGCAGCCTAAATCAAGAAGATGAATCCCTGATTTTTCGGGCAGACATTTCGCGGTAAACGAATAAAACTCCTGTGCGCATTCAATACAACTTAGTTGATGCCGATCATATTCCTTCAACCGATTTTCAAAAAATACATCCATTTTCTCAAGCATTCTGTTCTCTCCGTTTTTTCGTTTTCCGCATTTCTTTTTCTCTTGCTCAAAAGCAGAATCGCAAAAAGCCGCGGGAATCTGATCGGAAGATTTTTTCCTTGTATAAAAGGAAACAGGATTTTAAAAATCTTCCAAAGAATATCACCATACGAAGGCGTATGGTGATATGATATCAATCAATAATTTCGCAAAGCTCAGCTTTTTGGCCGGATACGCGATAAGATAACACTTCAAGCGGCTTTATTTGCGCAGCAAAGGAAACATCAAGCGCCGGCAGTGTAACACGAACCGCTTGCTCTTTTTGATCGGCATTAAACAGCCGAAGAATGTATCCGTTTCCGTCAAAAGCAGGTTTAAACGCAGCAAGCTCAACCGCAGGATTATCCAAAAGACAGCCCGGCATCGGCTTTTGTCCGTTTTCCGGAGGGAAAAAGCAGACGGCGACGGGCGGCTGATTCAGCACAATGCTCTCGGTATTGATTTTTTCTCTGCGTTCATCCGCCGCGGATGCCTTGATCCGGAAAAAGAATTGCCGTTCTCCCTGATCCATTCGCTCACCGAAACGGTCTTGCCGCAGAATCACACGGTCTTCCAGCGGATGCGCGCAGTAAGCGGGGGTACGCATCAGTGTCAGCAGCAGCGCGCCGTTCTCCGCGCTGAGCGCGTAGGTGCCGGTATTGGCGATACTCAGGGCGTTTTCTTCCGTGCTTAAAAGCACATATTCCTGCGCTACGCATTCCAAGCCGTTCTGGCGCAGTTCATCCACGCCGTACGCGGTTTTTCCGTATAAAATACCCGAGGAAAGCGAAGTTTCCAGCGAATATTTAAACATGGTGTTTTTGGCAGTAGTAATGAGGCGCAGCTGCAGATCAATATAATTATCATTTTTAGGGAAGGTGTAGCGCAGCACCGCCTGCGCTTGGGAGGAAGCAACAACGCATTCTATGATTGTACGTACCGGTCCGTCCTCAATGATATGAACCGGGGCAAGTTCCGCCTGCTCTATGCCACAGATAACCGCTGTTTCTTCCGCAGAGACGGGTGCAAGTGTTCCCGTTACCTTCTGATAGCCCTGTACGCGCATTCCCCAAGGATCTTCATCATCGGCAATGGTTATAATTTTACCCGTAGGTTGCTGTATGTATTCGGTTCCGTCCGCGACATAACTTTCCAGCAAACCGGTGCGCCTATTCAGCCGTGCCGCGTAACGCAGCCCTTCAAATACATAGCACTCTCCTTCGCACTTTGCCTCGAAAACAGGCCGCTGCGGCAACGCTTCCGCACGGAGATTAAAACGCGTCATACCGCTGGGGACAAGCTGCGCGCGGAACGCGACACGCTTACGCCATTCAAGGGGAATATTGCTGTACTCTTTTTCTACCTGAGAAGGAACCTCAGTTCCGCTCTCGTCAAAGACGGAAAGATTAATAAATTCCTTTCCCCAATTTTGGTCAGCCAGCATCAGCTCACAAAAAATATTTTCCTGCACCGGATAAGGATGCGGATTGTATACCAAAACAGGGAATTCCCCCTCCTTTGCCCGTGCCTGCCCGGCAGAAAGCTTAAAAAAGGCTTTTGTCTTTAATCGTTCGGTTTCCATCAGGCCATGATGCAGCAATTGAATTCCCGCTTCTTCCACCGGCTGAATGGAAGAGCCGGGCAGAATATCATGGAACTGGCCAAACATCAGATCTTTCCAGGCAATGTCCAATTCTTTTTTCGGATACGCCATCAGGCCCTGCATCGCCGCGGCCGAAAGCATTTTTTCAGCCGAAAGCAGCTCATGCTCCAGCTTGCGGTGCAGCTGCTTGATTCGTATCTGAGAACTGTAGCATCCTACATTGGTATGCTGCAGCGAAGCACTGTGTTCCGGCCAATTCTCATTTTTACAGGCGGCAAAGAAGTCCTCCGGGGCAGCATGCAAAATTTCAAGATCTTTGCTTGAATGGATAAGCTTTGTAATTTCTTCCAAATCAATTTTTGAAGGTCCGCCTCCGTGATTGCCTACCCCCCAAAGAATAACGCCGTTTTCCTCATTCTTTTGCTTTTCTATTTCTTCCCGAATACGATCAACGGAATGTCCCAAGCGCGAGTTGTAACATGGCATACGCAGCACACGGACAGAACTTTCGGCAAAGCCCTTCCATACAAAACGGTCTGTGGGAGGCACCTGATCATAAGGCCGGCAGATGATGTAGCTGTCGAAGCCGCTTTTTTCCATAATTTGCACAATACCGCGCGTATGGCCGAACGGATCAAAATTGATGGCAGTGTTGGGACGGGCACCGAATTTTTCATTAAAATAGTGCAGTCCCGCGCTGATTTGACGAACAAAAGATTCCCCGGAAGGCATATTACAGTCAGGCTGAAGATACCAGCCGCCCATAATATGCCACCGTCCCTGTTTCACCAATGCTTGAATACGGGCAAAAAGCTCCGGCTCAAAATCTTCAATCCACTCGTAAAGAATCGCTTCATTATGATTAAAAACAAAAGCGTCGTATTTTTCACACAAATCTGCCGCTACACGAAAAGTGGAAATGGTCGCGCCTACCCCTTCCTTCCACTCCCATTGCCACATGGGATCAATATGCGCGTTGCAAAGCAAATACATTCGTTTCATATAAAAATCTCCTTTTACTTGATTTGCCGTATTCCTACGGGTACGACAAAATACCATTACGAAAAGTATAGCAAAAAAAAAAGGGACTGTCTATAGGCAACATAGTAAATTTTTTGCTTTTTTTGAATTAGCGAACCAATCTACTACACAGGAAAGTAATACTTTTCTGAGAGTGTCAACAAAGTCAGCACTCTCTTGGTCGGGGACGACGCTGACTCGAAAATCGTTAATTTTCGGACTGCACTCTCTCCTCGCCAGCCATGCCCTTTTCCCTTAAAAAACCGCTTATCAAACATTTTTGGCTTGGAGTTTTTCCGACGTACCTTTGGGAAAAACAAAGCGCGGCTGAACACCGCAAAAGATGGAATTTTAGGTTTGTCTGCAGTCTGAGGAAAGCAATGCTTTCCTTAATATCTTTATTTTTATAGTTTGCGCATCGCCGTCTCAGGCAATAACCGTTTTTGTTTTCTCTTCCGGCGCAAGGACAAAAGCACATCTTTTTTCGTGGAGCATATAATAAAAAGGGGCTGTTTTTACCTCCCCGGAAATGAAGGAGAAATGCTTATGGGTTTAACAAATTCAAATAAATTTATCAATACCGATCAGATTGATTGTCTCGGTTCGTTAAAGGTAACGCTTGCGTTGGCGGCGTCACCGGATATCAGCAGTAACCCTACGGATATCGTTTTAATTTTGGATCGTTCCGGCAGTATGGCCGGTGATCCTTTGGCGAATATGAAAGCAGGCGCCAAAAAATTTATTGAAATCATCGATGAGGCAACCGACAATTCACAGGACGGCAATATCGGTTCCGGAAGCCGAATCGGAATCGTCAGTTTTGCGGATACGGCCGTTCAAAACACATCCCTTATTACTTCTGTAGACGCGCTGAAGGCGGCGGTGGACAGTTTAACAGCCGGCGGCGCTACCAATCATGCCGACGCGTTTGCCAAAGCCTCTGCTTTATTTGATCCCACCTCCAGTAACGCTAAGGTTATGGTGATGTTTACCGACGGAAAAACAACGGCCGGCATTAATCCCAATCCGGTAGCAGCCGCGGCTCGCGCAGCGGGAATTATCATTTATTGTATCGGTCTTGTGGGTGCTGACGGAATTGACCCCGCGATATTGAACGAATGGGCTACCGATCCGGATGCTTCCCATGTGGCCATCGCGCCCAGCGATGATGATTTGGAGGATTTATTTGCCGATTTAGCGCAAAATATTTCAAAACCGGGGGCAACTGACATCGTAATTGATGAAGTGATTAACCCTGATTTTATCATTACCAGCATCATGATGCCCACCAAAGGTACGGCGAGCATGATCAACGCGACCACTTTAAAATGGACCATTGACGAATTGGGTACTACGTCAAACGAAGGAGCGTCACTGGAATTTTTCATTCGTCATGTTGCCGATACTTCGGGAACCAAACTGGTAAATGAATCGATCACCTATACGGATAACGAAAATAACGTAGCAATTTTCCCCAAACCTACCGTTTTGGTAGATTGTAGAAGCATTGTCCGTCCGGAACCCTGTCCTATTCCTATTGATGTAACCATGGACGGCTGCCAGGATTTTGTGGTTTTTGACGCGGGTGACACGTATTTGGAATCCACCGCCGCATTTTGCAGCTGGATGTCAATTTGAAAAACGTATGTCCGAAAAAGCGTGTGGCGTTGGGAATTCTTTTAACAGAGGTAGATCCGGAGGGCAAAGAACATCAGCGGGGAATCAAAACCCTCACCATTCCGGCTCACGAGCATGAGGTATGCCGCGACGTATTAGTAAAATGTATAAAATTTGTACTGCCGGAGGATTTGGATGTTTCCGGAGGAACGCCGGGATCCACGTGTAACAGCAGAAATTTACGGGTTCGGATTCTTGCCAACAATATTGATTGGGATTTTGAATGCTGTGAGTTCACGGTTTAACACTGTTTTGCACAAACAATAAAAAGCCTCAAAAGCGGCTTTTTATTGTTTATGCGTTATATATTTACTTGTTTTTTCCGCAGCTATAATTGTTTTGAAAACAATTTGCGCTCACCGTCGTCAATTTCATACGGTTCGTCCGCAGCCGAATCGTTAATGATACGGATCATCCGATGCTTGATTCCGTTATTGGGCGGATTCAGCACATGCTGCGCATGAAAAACACTGACCTGATATACCGGATCCACTGCCAGAAAAATACCAACAGCGCCTGCCCATCCGAAATCCGAAGGAATACAGCCTTTGCGCGGACAGCGCAGCCCTAACCCATAGCCGTAATCAGGATGCCAAAAATCCTTGTGCGTAATGTCATTCAAGCAGTCGGTCTGCATAAGAGAAATGGTTTCCTTTTTTAAAATGATATCTCCCTTGCGCAGGGCCTCAAGAAATTTTATATAATCCTCCACCGTAGAAATACAGCCGGCGCCTCCGCTTTCATATTCGCTCCCCAGCTTAAAACCCACGATTTGTTTTCCGCAGTTTTCTACCCGATTCTCTTCATTTATAAAGCGATACTGCTCGGCAATGGTATCCAACTCCTCTTCCGGCAATAAAAAAGTGGAACGAGTCATGCCCAGAGGATCAAAGATATTTTCCTTTACATATTGCCCGAATTTTTTGCCTGTCAAAACTTCAATCAATCCGGCCAGTACATCGTGTTCAAAGCCGTAGCGCCAATGGGTACCGGGTTCAAACAGCAGCGGCTCCTGCGCCAGATACGCCACGGTTTTCCTTGTGGGGCATTTGCCGCGGGTTTCTGTTTTTGCCCTTTGCAAAGCCTGACAGCAGGCATCATAGGTGAACCCGGCTGTCATCTGAAACAAATCCCGCACAAGAATAGGTTTTTTTGCTTTTTGCAACCCGTCAGGCGTGTGCACTGTCATATGGGAAAATTCGGGCATATATTCAGCCAGCGCGTCATCCAAGGAGAACAGCTTTTTTTCGTAAAGCTGCATAGCGGCCGCACAAGTGAGCGGCTTGGAGGCCGAATACACATTATAACGTTCTTTTCCTGAAACGGGCGTTTTTTTCTCTAAGTCGGCATATCCATTTTGATGTCTGTAAATACACTTTCCGTTTTTATAAACGATGCAGTCATAGCCCGGAACGCCCATTTTTAAAAAGCTATCCAAGAACTCGGTTAATTGTTTTTCCATAAAGTCTCCTTTTGCCAGGGTATTTTAACGCAGGGTTACCGAAAGCTGCAAAGGTGAGATCAATTGCGCGGTTACTCCCGTGCCTAAAGCCGAACTTAAAACAATTACCGGCTGTAAATCATAGGTGCCCGCCTCTTTTTGCAAAAGTGAAAGCCGAACGATCACATCATTGGTATCAATTTCATTCAGGCTGGAAGCCGGTCCCGTTAAAGTTACGGTAGCCTTCAAATCAATCACGCCGTCCGCGGTAATCCGGCGGGTTACCGATCCGTTGGAAATACTGGCGGTAAGACCGGGCGTCAGACCGGACACCGTAATGGAACGTTCCACGGTGACCGTTTGCTGTGCTTCAATGATATCGATCTGCGCCACGGGAGTTTCCTGCCCCGGCGCCAAAGAAATCCCCTCCGGCAGAGTAAAAGTAAGCGGGGCTTCGGTAAAAGAAGCGTCTTTCCCGGTAAGGTCGATCGGATCCGGAACAACGGCAGTAATTTTGTCCACAGTCTCCCGATGACCGCAGATCACTACTTTTCCGGCGGTAATGCCGTTAAATTGATACCCTTTTGCCACCTGATCAATGTTTATTACCGTGTTTTCAAGCTCTATGGGAACTTCCTTAAGGGTTTGAATATCCATATCAGCGGTAATCCTTATGCCGTTAAAACGGATGGCATTTCCGCTCTCATCCTCAAAACGGCACACAGAGGAAACGATATCGCCGTCATTTAAAGAGGCAAGATCAATATCTACCACCGCGCTGGCAATACGGTCCACATAATAGCTGGCACCGGTAATCGAAACGGTTTCGGGATATTCAGGGTTTACAGATACGAGTCCCGGAGTCAGTTCTCCGGAAGTACGGATGCTTACGGGAACATCCTTGGAAACCAATTTATCAATGGTCAGATTCACACTGGAGGGTGTCACGGATACCAAACTGACATCACCGATATTGTTAAAAGAGATAATTACCGGCAGATTATTAGAACCTTCCTTAGTTACTTTTGTCAAGTCGATACTGGCGGAGATTGCATTTTCGTTAATAAATTTATAATCAGAATGCGCTACGCTTACCTTTACCGAAACGGTAATGGGATTGGCGGAAAGGTCATCTCTTGTCGTCAGCCCGCGGGAGGCAAGCTCATCCAGTCCGCTGGCGGTAACGGTAATTTCCGTAATATTTTTCGTGCGGGCGGGGTTGGTCTCGGTAATAACAAAATTCCACAAAATAATGGCAAAAACAATAGATAAAAGTTTAAGAACCATGTTATTGGTCAGATAAGATTGCAGCGGACGCGCGGGTTTTTTATTCTTCTGCGGAGGCTGAATCGTCGGTGCCATTCGTATCATCTCCTTTCCCGAAAAGCTTGGTAAAAAGCTTTATATATAAAGGCAGCGGTTTGGTTTTGGTTTGCTCCGCATATGCATCGGAAAGCAGCTTTCGCAGCATTTCCAAATCCAGATAACGCTGAAAACTACCGCCGTGCGCCGCGGAGATCACACCGGTTTCCTCGCTGACCACAAGAACCAGCGCATCGGACTGCTCGCTCATACCCAATGCCGCACGGTGACGTGTGCCCAGGGATTTTTCAATATTGTTATTCTCTGAAAGAGGCAGAAAACAGCCGGCAGCAACCACGCGGGAACCGGTGATAATCATAGCGCCGTCGTGCAGCGGCGTGTTGGGTTCAAAAATATTTTCAATCAGTTCCGCCGAAATTCGGGCGTCCAGCGCGGTGCCGGTAGCAATGATATCCTTTAAGTCAGATTTTTTTGTAAATACGATCAGCGCGCCTACATGCCGGCGGGAGAGATTATCCGCTACCTTTACCAGCTCATCAACGTTCTTTTCCGTATCCAGTTCTTCTTCTATGTTATCAAAAAAGTGGCCGCGGCCAAGATTTTCAAACGCTCGACGAAGTTCAGGCTGAAACATGATCACAAGAATAATGATTCCGGAGGTAAAAATAGAACTGAGCATCCAAGTGATAGTAGGAAGCCCCAGCCAGGAGGCTACGGCCAGCGCAATGATAAGCAGCGCCAATCCTTTCAGTACATGGATAGCTTTGGTATTCTTAAAGAATTTAAGCACTTGATAAATGATTACCGTCATAATGGCAATATCCAGTACGTCAAACCAGCTGATATTTGCAAGCAGACTGTTGGAAAAAGCCCGACCGATACTGCTGAAAAAATCACTCATAAAACTGCCTCGCAATTCAAAATTACTATTTATTATCATAACACATATAACAAAAAAAAAAAAGAACTAAATTTATTTTGCTTGACACGCGCGCGGAAAAGCGTATAATATGTTTTTAAAATTGAGAATCATTTTTAATTTAGTTTCGGGAAGGTGAATCTTTTGCCGCGCAGGTATCATACCAGACAAAAAGATGAAATCATGCAAAAAATAAAGGAAAAGGGCGATTTGCATTTTACCGCCGAAGAAATCGCCACCTCTTTAAAAGTTTCCGGCAGCGGAATCGGCCTTTCCACGGTATACCGTCAGCTTGACGCGATGGTGCGCGAAGGCGTTTTGCGCAAATATCTCTCCAGTGCCGGCCAGAGCGCATGCTATCAGAGCACGGGATCTTGCGGGGAGCATTTTCATTTGAAATGTATTTCTTGCGGAAAGCTGGAACATCTTTCCTGTACCCATCTGGACGGAATCAGCGAGCATGTGGCCAAGCAGCACGGCTTTCTGATTGACAGCTCACGTACCGTGTTCTACGGAATCTGTAAAGAATGCGAGGAAAAATAATTGCGCAAACTGATTGTATGCTTGCTGATTCTTTGCCTTGCCGTGGGATGCGCGCCGGAAAAGGAAGCGGAAACGCTGGAGATCATCGCAACGCTTTTTCCTCAATATGACTTCTGTCGTCAGATTGCCGGTGATAAAGCCCGGGTAACTCTGCTGCTGCCGCCGGGAATGGAAAGTCATAACTATGAGCCCTCCGTCAGCGATATTCTTTCAATTTCCAAAAGCGATCTTTTCGTATATACCGGGCCTTATATGGAAGCTTGGGCACAGACGGTGATCGACGGTCTGGACGAAACGGTACGCGTAGTGGATGTTTCTCAGGGAATTACGCTCTGCGAGCACGAGGATCATGAAGAGCATGAACATGAGGGTCACGAAGAATTAGATCCTCATATCTGGACGGATCCTGTGCTTGCCGTTGAAATGGTGCGAAATATTTTAGCCGCCCTATGCCAGGCGGATCCGCACAACAGCGGCTATTATACCGAACGCGCCAAAGCGTACATCGCGCAGCTTGAAGAATTGGATCGGGAATTTTCGGCCATTACCGCTCAGCTGAAGAACCGGGTTCTTTGCCATGGAGGGCGATTCTCCATGACGTATTTTGCCCGGCGGTACAATCTGACCTTTCTTGCCGCCTTTGATTCCTGTTCTTCCCAAGCAGAACCCAGCGCCGCGCGAGTAGTAGAGATGATTCATCAGGTCAAAGAACAAAATTTGCCGGCGGTTTTTTATGAGGAACTGACAGAACCCAGAATTGCACAGGTCATTTCTCAGGAAACCGGCGCCGAATTGCTGCTGCTGCATACCTGCCACAATGTTTCACGAAAAGAACTGGAGGAAGGCGCTACCTATCTCTCTCTGATGCAGGGCAATGCGGAAAATTTAAAAAAATATGTAAGGATGCAGGAAAATGATTGTTAAAACAGAAGATCTTACCGTTTGTTTCGGCAGTACCGAAGCACTCAGCCACGTTTCGTTTTCCGCGCAAAAAGGAGAATATATTTGTATTGTGGGACGCAACGGATCGGGTAAAAGTACGCTGATCAAAAGCCTTTTGGGTTTAGTTCCCACAAAAAGCGGAAAAATCACCTTTTCGCCGGACGCGGGAAAAATCGGATATTTACCGCAGCAAAACAGCATCGAAAAGAATTTTCCGGCTTCGGTTTGGGAAACGGTACTCTCGGGCTGTCTGAACCGCTTAGGGATGCGTCCGTTTTTCTCCGGCAGTCAAAAGCGCAGGGCACTGGATAACATGCGTCGGCTGGATATTTTAGATATCCGAGAAAAACCGTTTTCTTCGCTTTCGGGCGGGCAGAAACAGAGAGTACTGCTTGCCCGCGCGCTCTGCGCCGCTGAAAATCTTCTGCTGCTGGATGAACCCGTTACCGGTCTTGATCCTATCGTTACCGATGAGCTTTACAGCTTGATCCGGCAAATGAATCAGGAGCGCGGCCTTACGGTACTGATGGTATCGCATGATGTGGAAACGGCTCTGAAATACGCCGGAAAAGTACTGCATCTTGATCACCGAGTACGTTTCTTCGGCACCACGGAAGACTATCTTCATACGGAGCTGGGAATTCATTTTACCGGGAGGTGCTGCAAAGATCATGATTGAAATGATAAAGGAAATGTTTTCCTACTCTTTTATATTGCGGGCGTTTGCCGTAGGGATCATGGTATCTCTGTGTTCCTCACTGTTAGGCGTTACCTTGGTTTTAAAAAAATATTCCATGATCGGCGACGGTCTTTCTCATGTAGGCTTCGGCGCAATGACAGTGGCATTGGCGCTGAATACCGCGCCGCTGTATGTGGCGGTTCCGGTGATGATTCTTTCGGCGTTTCTGCTGCTGCAGCTGCGCCAGAACAGTAAAATAAATTCCGATGCGGCCATCGCTTTGATTTCCAGCACCTCCATCGCCGTAGGGATTACCGCGGCCTCTCTTTCGGGAGGAATGAATACAGACGTATACAGCTATATGTTCGGCAGTATTTTAGCGGTAACGAAAAGCGACGTGGTGATTTCCGCTGTTTTATGCGGCACGATTCTGCTGGTGTTTGTTCTGTGTTATCACCGCATTTTCGCCGTTACCTTTGATGAGAATTTCGCCCAGGCTTCCGGAATAAAAACCAAACCGTTCAATTTGCTGTTTGCTCTTCTTACGGCGGCTACTATCGTAGTCGGTATGCGTGTAATGGGAACGATGCTGATTTCGGGGCTGATTATTTTTCCCGCCGTTACCAGTATGCGGATATTCAAAACGTTCCGCAGCGTAATGTTCTGTGCCGCCGTGGTTTCCGTAGTTTCTTTTATTGTAGGAATGCTGGCCAGCTACGCGTTTTCCTATATTCCCGCCGGAGCGGGCATTGTACTGGCAAATCTTGCTTTTTTGCTTGTGTTTTCTTTCCTTGCAAAAATAAAAAAAGTAAATTGACGCAAGCTTTCCGCCGCGGTATAATAGAAGGCAAGCAGACAGTTCGAAACCATCCTGTCTTAAAACAAAACTAAGGAGAGAAAAAAAATGAAAATTACAGTCAAACAGTTGGTACGCGGTGCCATCATAGCGGCGCTTTATGCCGTTATTACCATTTTTACGGAAGCAATTTCCTTCGGTCCGGTTCAATTTCGGGTATCCGAAGCATTAACACTGCTTCCTTTTTTGATGCCCGAAGCAGTTTGGGGGCTTACCTTAGGATGTCTGATTGCCAATGTGTTCGGCGGCACTGTGCTGGATATCATTTTCGGTACGCTGGCCACGTTTATCGCCGCGCTGATCACCAGAAAAATCAAAAGTCTATGGCTTACACCCCTCCCGGTAATTTTATGTAACGGTATTATTGTAGGCGCGGTGATTACTTTGGGAACATACGAGTTCAGTTTCTTTGCTTACGCCGCTACAGCCTTTAACCTTTTTATAAGTGAAACCATCATTTGCTATTTGGGTGGAATTCCACTGCTGGCCGCGCTAAATCAATTGGCCAAAAAAACGCATTTTTTTCAATAAGATTAAAAAATGTTACAAAAATAGGTCTCATAATTTACACTTTGTTAATAAATAGGGTAAAAAAAATATTGAAATCCCTGTTGCTACGTGTTATAATTATACGGTAGTGTGTACTATACTATAGTACAAAAAAAAATAAGGAGGAAACACCTAAATGAGAAAGGCTCTCAAATTTTCATTTGTAGCTGCCCTTGTTGCCTTGCTTTTTTCAACGGCAGTTGCATGTACCGGTAACGGAAATAACGATCCTACGCCTACCCCTGAAGGCGGTACTTCCGTGACCGGTGAAAACTTTACCAAGCCGGATGAAACCTATAGTTTCTATTCTTGGCAGTATAATTCCGAAAACCCGTATGCGGGCGATGACGAACGCAATCAGCAAATGCGTGAAAGAGTAGAAAGACTGCAGAATGATTACGCGATTACCATTCAGTTTGTATCATCCACCAACAGCAGCGTTCTGCTTCAATCTGCTTTCCAAGGTATGCCCGAAATCACCGGTATGAAAGAGGGCGGCCTGCATACGATGATGGATACATATCTGTATCAGAACGTTCCCGGCACATGTCTGACTCCTCTTTCGGATCATTCAGACGTTTATAACTTTGATGATGAAAACAAGTTTAACGTATATTCACAGTATGATCTTTGCGAATATAATGATAAACTTTGGTATTTCATTCCGATCGAACTGGGCGTTCACTTTGAATGCGGCGGAAACGCGCTGGTATTTAACAAAAAATTAGTAGAAGCTGCCGGTTACCCTGCGGAGACGATTTATAAGTGGGTAGATGACGGCGAATGGACTTGGGATAAGTTTGAAGAAGTTCTTGTGGCCGCTACCAATAAAGATCAAGGTATTTGGGGTATTCAGCGTGGTAATGAAGCGCTTGTTATGTGGTCGCTTGCCAATTCTAACGGAACAGAATTCGTTACCTTAGAAAATTATCCTGACGGTTCTAAACAAGACGTTTTCGTTTACACTGGCGACAAAGGTGACCGTTTGATGGCTGCGTATGATGAATTTATTAAGCTTGCCAATACACTTCAGGTAATGGATACCACATACTATAACTCCATGGATAAAACACCTCTTGAAAACTTCCAAAACGGTTTATCTGTTTTCTTCTATAACGGTTACTCTTCTAACCCGTTGAGTGAAATTTCCAAAATGGAAGAAGATTACGGTCTGGTTCCGTGGCCAAAGGGCCCCAACAATGTAGCCAATGAAAATCAGTATCATTCTTTCTATCCGCATCTGAATCCTTACTGCGTATTCCGTAATGAAACCGGTAACGTAAAGGGTGCGGTACAGATCCTTTGTGAACTGTATACTCCCATTTATGACGCGAACAGCGAAGAAGCTCAAGCTTTGTATGAATCTGAGCGTCTGCAATTTACCCGTGATGAGGAATCCGCTAAAAACTTGGATTTAGTAGAAGAAAATAAAGTACACTTCCGTGTCTTTATGTATTCTGCTGCTCCCTGCACCATCGGAAAATCTTCTCAGCTTTCACAGGTGCTCTTCGGTAAAGGTGAAGACGATATTCTGGCACAAACCACCTCAGCAAGACAGTACTTTGATGGTATTTCTGCTGCGGTAAACCAGGCCATTTATGAACGTTCTCCCTATACTTGGAAGTAACAATACGTTTCATAAAAAGCGGTGAGATTTTCTCACCGCTTTATTTTATAGAAAAAGCCTTCCATTCTTATCTTGGATTCAGCGCTTTTAAATTAATAAGAACATCCTTTTGTCTTAAAGTTCCGGTATTCCTTTCACAATAATCTTGAATCTTTTTTATGGTATATCCATATTCATCGCATGTTTTGTTTCCTATCCAACCTATAAAACATTTCACTTTCCTTCTAAAACCCACTCATTTTCTTTGTCAATAAAGCACAAATCAAGCAGACAAAGCTTTTCTTTCTCCTAATAAAAA
>ULSF01064237.1_pt1 | contig 30430 bp, 22 predicted proteins | sample 1956121 | NCBI WGS metagenome assembly ULSF01 (sample SAMEA4835701, study PRJEB28245) | human gut metagenome | biome: gut microbiome; material: fecal sample | place: Denmark | collected 2008
TGTACAGGGAACCTTTCAAACAAGTTTTTTACTGAAAATGGGCGCGGATATCGATCAGACATCCTTGCTTTCTTCTTTGGTATTAGTTGCGTCGTTAGCATGTATTTTCGGCGGCGTTGTTTTTGACCGGCGGAAAAAACGCAAAGGTATTATTATTGCCATGCTGCTTCTCGCTCGGCTGATGCTTTCTTCTGTGGTGTTTATTCCCACGCTGATTGGCGCGCAGGTGGGAAATCAATTTTGTATCTGGCTGATGATCGCCCTGATTCTTCTTGCTACCGTTATTACCAATATTGCCGATATCGGCTATAACAGCTTGCTTGCCGCGGTGATTCCTCAGAATGTGCGCGGACGTGTGATGGCGGTGCGCTCCACTATTAACGGTATTTTTGTTCCCATTGTACCCATTGTAGGCGCGTATTATTTGGACAGCATGAAAGAATCCGTGCCTGCGTTTATGGTGCTTTCTTCTATTTGCGCGGTACTGGTTACCGTTGAAGCGTTGCTGCTGGCGTCTATTCATGAACCGGAATATCCGATTGCGCCTCGAAAGAAGAGATCACCGAAGGAAATCTTTTGTTTAATCAAATCACAGCCGGGATTTTTGGGATTTTTACTGAACAATTTTATTTTTTATACGTTTCTGTATATCTGCGGAACTTTTACGGTTACTTATCTAAAAAGCAGTGATTATATTGGGGCGTCGACTTTGATTATTGAAACGGCCGGACTGATGATGAAGATTTGCATGCTTTTGATGTATCGTTGGTGGGGCAGATTCTGTGATAGAATCGGTTCGGGCAGAGTCTATTTTATTACCCAGGTATTATTCGGATTGGAAATGCTGTGCTGGTTTCTTCTTCCGCCCCAGTGGCTTCCGGCGGCCATCTTTATTCCGTATCTTTTTCAGTCTGCTTCTAATTCCAGCAGCGCGATTGCCTTATTTACCAGAAAGTTTGAATTTTGTCCTCAGGAAAATCAAGGCCTGTTTTTGGGAATATACGGCGCGGTAACCGCGTTTTCATATCTCATTGGTCCGGCGGTGGGGCGTTGGCTTCTTCATTTGTTTGAGCAAACTATGTCGGCGGAGATGCTGGCCGATTTTTGGCAGATTCGAATGATTTATCTGATTGCCGCGGCTTTGATTTTTTTACAGAAGGCAGTAGAACTGATTATCAAAAAGAAGTTTGAGGTGTAAGTATTTTGAAATTGATTCTTGCAACAAATAATGCGCATAAAGTGCGTGAAATCAAAGAGATTCTTCAGCCGTATTTTACGGAAATCATCACTTTACAGGAGGCCGGAATTCAGCATGAAACGGTAGAAGACGGCATGACTTTTGAGGAAAATGCCTTGAAAAAAGCACGAGAGATAGCTGAAATTTCGGGGTTGCCGGCACTTGCTGATGACAGCGGCCTTTGCGTAGAGGCTTTGGATGGTGCTCCCGGTGTATATTCTGCCCGATATGCGGCGGAAAATGATCAAAATGCTTCTGATGCGGAAAATCGCCGATTATTGCTGAAAAATATGGAGGGAATTACAAACCGGCGCGCGTATTTTGTCTGCGCGGCTGTTATCTGCTGGCCGGATGGAAAAAATATTTCCGCAGAGGGACGATTTTACGGCGAAGTGGCTTATGAGGAAAAGGGAGAAAACGGATTTGGCTATGATTCCATCTTTTATGTTCCCCAATACGGCTGTACCAGCGCTCAGATGAGCAGGGAACAGAAAAACAGCTTGAGTCATCGGGGAATAGCCTTTCGAGAATTGGCGGACAAGCTATGAGAATTTATATCGTAAGCGATACACATCATTCTCTTTTAGCAAATCGGTTATTCGTTCTTTTCAACAACGCGGATATGGTGATTCATTTAGGGGATGGCAGAAGGGACGCGGAGGATTTAGCAGCCGTGCTTTCCGTTCCGGTAATATCCGTGCGCGGCAATTGTGATTATGATGGAAAAAATACGGAGATTGTTACAGCAGCAGATCATATCATTATGTGCACGCACGGACATTTGTATGGCGTGGGGCATACTCTTTCACAACTTGCACACGCGGCGGAGGAAGCAGGGTCGGATATTGTCCTTTATGGACATACGCATATTCCCGATATCTCTTATCAAGGAGGACGCTGGTTTATTAATCCCGGTTCTCCCGTAAGACCGCGGGGAGGAAAGCAGGGAACTTTTTGTATTTTGACCTTAGAAAAGGAAAGGGTATATCCCGAACTTATTGCTTATAAAGGAGAGAGTTAATATGGAAAAATTCAGGCTTGCCAATGCGTTAGGGGACCATATGGTGCTGCAGCGGGATGTTCCGGTGCATCTTTGGGGCAAGGGAAGCGAAGAAGGCACCGTTGTATATGCGGTTATCGGGCCATATGAGGCATGGGGTATGGTGGATCAGGCCTTGGAATGGGAATTATATCTTCCGCCTATGCCGGCGAATACTGTGCCGCAGACGCTTCAGCTTTCTGATGGAACCGAAAAAATTACGGTGAAGGATGTTTTGATCGGCGATGTTTGGATCATTAACGGTCAGAGTAACGCTGAGCAAACGGTGCAGTCGGCAAATATCAACGGTAAGGGCCTTTATGATAAGGAGATGGAGGATATTTTTGCAAAAGATAATATCCGTGTAATCAAGCAGCAGCGTTGTCATGCAACCGATCATCCTGAAAGCATGCTTACACCGCAGTTTGATCTTCCCGAGCCGCAGAAGAGTTCCTGGAGGGCGGCAAAGAGTCGGGAAGATATTTTGGATATGTCGGCAATGGGATTTTTCTTTGCCAAAAAGCTTTCACGCACGCTGCAGGGGAGTGTTCCTTTAGGAATTGTTTCGGCGGCCTCCGGCGGATCCCCCATGATGGAATTGATTATGCCTGAATTGGTGGCTCCGATGGGGTATACCACCCCGGAAAAGGAAAATATTCCGCTGGCGGGTATTTATAACGCGCTGATGGCGCCGTTGCAGAGAATGACCATTAAGGGAATGCTCTTTTATCAGGGAGAAAGCGAACAATGGAGATATAAAGCATATCCGTATCAGTTAAAGTGGTATGTTGAAGAACTGCGCCGCAGGTTTCATTGTGATTTTCCGTTTTATTATGTGCAGATATCTTCTCATTGCGGTCCGGGCATTGAGCAGTGGAAAATGATTGAAGAAGTACGGTATGCTCAATATAAAATGCTGGATTTGCTGGAAAACTGCCATATGATCGTTTCCATGGATGTGGGGGGCAGAGAAGAAAATGCCGATTGGGCGCATCCGCCGTATAAAAAGCCTGTAGGCGAGCGTGCGGCTTTATGTGTATTGGCTAATGAATATGGAATCGGCGATATCGAATATGCGGCGAGTCCTGTGCCGTGCTGCTGGCGCTTTGAGGAGGATACGGTAACGGTGCATTTTGATTATGTAGGAGATGGGTTGACTCTGTTGGCGGGGGAAAAGCTTACGGGCTTTGAGGCCGCCGGTGCAGACGGAAAATATAAAAAGGTGCGCGGCAGAATTCTCAATGAGGATACCGTTGTCTTTCGGGGGGTAAAGGATCCTGTTACGCTGCGGTATGCGTATATGCATGTTGCCGATCCCGAGCATGCCAATTTAGGTTCTTCTACAGGAATGCCGTGCGTTGCTTTTGAGATATTTAAGGAGGCGGATGGACTGCTGCACTGAAGCGTCAAAGATTCACCGGAAATGACGCGACAGAATTTAATAATTAAAATAGAAATGGAGAGAAAGAAATGAAAACATCATATTCAGAGATCACACCGTATATCAGAGCGTTAGCGGAGATATCCAATCAAAACAATCATATTCAGCCTCAAATGTATACAGAGCATAATGTAAACAGAGGCTTGCGTGATATGAATGGGAACGGAGTTGTTACCGGGCTGACGGAAATTTCCTATATAAAGGCCAAGGAAAAGCTGGCTGACGGCACAACCGTGCCATGCAGCGGACAGCTGTATTATCGGGGTATTAATATCCGGGATATCGTAAATGGGTTCATGAAGGATAACCGCTATGGCTTTGAGGAAACGGCATACCTGCTGCTTTTTTCGGAACTGCCCACGAAAGAGGAACTTTCGCGTTTTACCCAGGAGCTTTCCGAATATCGCAGTTTGCCCACTTCTTTTGTGCGGGATATGATTTTAAAGGCTCCCGGCCGGGATATGATGAACGTTCTTTCACGCAGTGTACTGGCACTTTATGCTTATGACGAAAATCCGGATGATATTTCCGTAGCGAATGTATTGCGGCAAAGTCTTCAGCTGATTGCTATGTTTCCGCTGCTGGCAGTGTACGGATATCAGTCCTTTCAGCATTATCATCAGGGCAAAAGTTTGTTTATTCATTTGCCGGAGACCAATCTTTCTACGGCGGAAAATCTTTTGCACATCTTAAGGGAAAACGGAGAATATACGCATTTGGAGGCCAGTATTCTCGATTTGGCGCTTGTTTTGCATGCTGAGCATGGCGGCGGAAATAATTCGACTTTTACCACACACGTGGTAACATCCTCAGGAACCGATACTTACTCTTCTGTTGCCGCTGCGCTCGGTTCGTTAAAGGGCCCGCGTCATGGCGGTGCCAATATTAAAGTGGTACGGATGTTTGAGGATATGCAGAAATCTATCAATACCGAAAACAAGAACGAGATTCAAGATTACCTTATCAGACTTTTGGATAAGCAGGCCTTTGATAAAGCAGGTTTAATTTACGGTATGGGGCATGCTGTATATTCTAAATCAGATCCCAGAGCGGATATTCTGATGAACTGCGCGAGATCATTGGCAGAGGAAAAGGGTTATGAAAAGGAATATACGTTATATGAAACTGTAGCAAAAATGGCGCCAGAAATTATTGCGGATCGGCGAAAGATGTATAAAGGGGTCAGTGCCAATGTCGATTTTTATTCGGGACTGATTTATAAAATGCTGGAACTGCCGTGCGAACTGTTTACACCGATCTTTGCGGTTTCCCGTATTGCGGGCTGGAGTGCGCATCGAATTGAGGAGATACAGAATTCAGGTAAGATTATTCGTCCTACTTATATTAATGTAAAGCCGGTACGGGAATATATTTCCCTGTGTGAGCGCGGATAAAAAACATATTTAAAAGATAAAAATTCTCCGTTTGTTTGCCTGGTTCAAGCAACGGAGAATTTCTTATTTTAAAGATTCTTTTTGTGGATTTCTAAAAAAATATAGTTTTCAGGAAGGAAAGCAATAGTCCGCCGTAAAAATCGGCATAGCTTTGTTCAAAATATTTTTTTCAAAAATCTTAACGTTTTTCGGACGCGCTAATGACTCCGTACGTATTAAAATCGCTTGTCCTTTTATCTTCTTATTTGTTTCCCCTTGCGGTTTTCGAGGGAAAAACGGAGAAACCGCCATAAAATTCAATTTTAAGGTTATCAAAAAATTGATGGGTTTGAGAAAAATTTTAGCCCTAAAAATAATTATGGATCGCTAAAGCATAAAGATTACGTTTTTATTTGTTTTTTTAATTGCGCGATCAAGTCTTCAAACTGATCCAGTCCGGAAAGGCTGTTGATCTGCTCGCGGATCAACGCGGCATTATGCCATCCGCGGGTATACCAAGAAAGATGTTTGCGCATTTGAAGCATGGCGGTATGTTCTCCGCGCAGTAGGGAAAGGCGAGTTCCATGTTCAAGGGCGACATCCAGTTTTTGTGAATCGGTAATGGTAAAGCTTTTTCCCTCTCTGTACGCTTGTATCTGCGCGAAAATCCATGGCGCTCCCTGACTGGCGCGTCCGATCATTACCGCGTCGCAGCCGGTATAGGCCAGCATAGCTTCGGCGGAAGGTCCGTCGCAGATATCGCCGTTGCCGATTACGGGAATGGAAACGCTTTGTTTCACTTGCCGGATAATTTCTAAATCAGCTTTTCCACGGTAGGCCTGCTCCGCGGTACGGCCGTGTACGGTAATAGCGGCGGCTCCTGCTTCTTGCGCGGCAACAGCAAATTCCACGGCATTCTTTTCCTGCCAGCCGGCACGAATCTTTACTGTGACGGGCTTTTGGGCAGCATGCGCGCAGGCGGAAATAATTTCTTTTGCCAAAGGAATATCTTTCATTAGCGCGCTGCCCTCTCCGTTAGCGGTAATCTTTTTTGCGGGGCAGCCCATGTTGATATCGATAAGAGCGAACGGCTCAAAGAAAGGAGAGGATAGTTGCGCGGCCATGAGTTCGGGAGAAGAACCGAAAATCTGCGCCCCTTCGTTTCCGGCTTGGGCAGGCACCAGAAGAATACGCGTATTTTCACTGTTATAGTACAGGCCTTTGGCACTGACCATTTCGGTAAAAGTGAGTCCTGCGCCGAACCGCGTGCAAAGCTCGCGAAAAATACTGTCGGTTACACCGGCCATGGGCGCTAAGATTAATTTGTTTTCAGGAATTATTTTCATAGCGGATACATTTGCGGATGCATTTGTTTGAATACGGCATAATACTGAAAACCGCAGTTTACGGCCGCATCACGCAGCTCTTGGAGATGTGTGCCTACTTGTTCCGGTGCTTGCGCGCCTGAGCCTAACGTTATGAGTTCACCGCCAAGTTCCCGGTAACGCTTTAGGACCGAGAGGGACGGCATCAGCGTTTTGGCGCCCCAGGTTAATTCTAAGCCTTTTCCCATAAAAACAGCGCGCATCAGAATATTATCAAGAATATCAGGAAATTCGCGCCATTCAAGGGAAGGGGAAGGGTAGTAAGCATATTTACTTACATAGGTTATATGACCTAAAACCGAGTATTCAAAAGCGGCATCCAGAGAATCAAACACGCATTCAAGATAGTTGCTGTAGGCTTCAGAGCGGCTTTGATGCGTATAATATTCCATCGCGCGCAGAGATTTTCCGTTTACACTGTGAACGGAATTAATAACATAATCCGGCGAAAGTCCCGCGGTGAGCATGGCCATGCTTGCGTGTGTTTCCTGAGAAAATTCAATTTCAAGCCCGGTTAAAAGCTGGATATCGGCATATGCTTTTGCTGAATTCACCGGCTTTTTGAAAAGCGGCTGTTCTGATAGAGAAAAGGGGTGAATCAAGCAGCACCCGGCCAGACCCTGTTGTTTTGCCTGAGCACAGTATTCCTGCGTGTTTTCTGTATCCCGGGGGATGTTTATATGACAATCAAACAACATTTTCATTTTACCGGCATCCAATCCCATGTTTCACAAGCTTCCTGCCAAATAGCGTCGTCAAGCGGATGGGAGGAAGCGTTTTTTACTTTGGCCAGGTTGAATACAAAACGAGCAAAGCTGATAATGTACATTTTTCCTTCGCTCATTTCACGAAACGCAATTTTACCCCAGATGTTGGTATCCCACAGATTGCGGTCCATATATTCCTGTTTGATTTTTTTGCCGTCGTAATACACGTGATTCAACTCAAAGGAAAATTGTCCTGCCGATAGGTTCAGCAGCGCATAGTCCGCGCGAAAAGCTTCTCCTTTCTGGCTTAAGCCTACAGAACCGGGATTCATCACTAATTTTTCGCCGTTTAAATAGGAAAACTGATAGTGATTATGTCCGCAGAGAAGAATCGGCTCCTCGATGGCGTTCATACATTCCTGCAGACGTTGTGTATTGTTATGATACAAAAGTTCGCGAATGGAAAAAGGCGAACCGTGAACCATCCTGGCGGAAAGCGTGTCCGCTTTTACCGTTTGCTGCTGCGGCAGAGACGCAAGCAATTCTTTTTGCCGGGGCGTCATAAATTTCAGCGATTCCCGCATAAATTGCCATTGTTTGGCAGTTTGTGTTTCGGAAAAACCGGTAAAATGACGGCAGGCAAGCTCTTCACGGTTTCCCTGAATCATTACGGGATTCAGCTCAGCAAGAATGTCCAGTACTTTATCAGGACAAGGACCGTCGCCGATGTTATCACCAAGCACCAGCACTTTATCATAGCGCCGGGAACTTGCATGATCCAGTACAGCTTTCAGTGCAATATTGTTGCCATGAATGTCAGAAAGTACAAGAAATTTCACAGGATTACTCCTCAATAGAACCAAAATTGGAAAAGGGAAATAAAATACAGCGTGCTTTTCCTATCACAAGATCTTCAGCAATGGGGCCGATAAAGCTTTTTCGGCTGTCGGTAGAATTGTTTCGATTATCGCCCATAACAAATACATATCCCGCCGGAACGAGCACTTCTTCCATATCATTTCGTGGCGCTTCTTTTATATAAGGCTCTTCCAGAGGCACATTGTTTACATATACAATGCCGTTTTGTATTTTTACGGTTTCGCCGCCTAAGGCAATAACGCGTTTTACATAATAATTGGGATAATTTTCATTATCGAATTTGCATACAATTACGTCACCGTGTTCAATTTCATGAAAATAATAGCTATAGCGTGTAACCAGAATTTTTTCATTATTCTGCAGGGTAGGTTCCATACTGGGACCGTCTACCGTAGCCAGTACAAAGACAAAACTTCGCAGCAAAAAAGCCAATATCAGCGCTACGATTATGGTGATACCGAAACTTATGATATTTCGTTTCATCCTTTCTTTTTTGGGATTCCTGTCTGTAGGCAAGGACAGACGATGGCGAATATGCTCTCCCTTCTTGCCTTTATAGAGATAGGGCGTTTCAAAGGAAGGAAGAACACTTTTGTTTTTTATTTCGCGGAACTCCACTAATTGATTGGTAATATTGTTATCTTCAGAAGAGAATGAATCCGTGTGCGCCGGGGATTCTGTTTTTTGCTCTTCCTGCGCGTTTTTTTCATCGTAAGCGATATCAAATTGCGGAATATAATAATCGGTTTCCGTTTCCTCTTTCTCTTTTTGAGCAGAAAGAACAGTGCCGGAGGTTATTTCCGTTGCTGTATTTTCTGCTTCCGTGCTTTGCTCTTCGGGTTCCTCAACTGCTGGGGTGGGGGTTGGTTCAGGTGTTAATTTTTCAACTTCTTCTTCAGCTGCGTAATCGACGGATTCCTCTGTGTCCTGTGAAAAAAGAGTACCGGAAATTTCTTGATCAAAAATAGAAAACTGACCGGTTACATTTCCTTGGACTTCGTTTACGGCCTGATCTTCTGCTTGTCCGTCTGATGTGTTCTTTTCTGTGTTCATGATATCGTTTGATAAATCTGTTTGTTTAGTCATGGTTATTGCCTTCCGCTTTTACAATATTTTTCGTGCGCTTTTTACATTCCTCTCGGTCAAGCATAATGATTCTGCCGCAAGTATTGCATTTTAATTTGATATCTGCCCCCGTACGAACGCATTGCCAGCTGTTACCGCCGCAGGGATGCTTCTTTCGGGTAATTACTGTATCGCCGAGTTCAATTTGGAACATAGGATCACCGCTTTATATTGATTTATATTGATATTACACATTATAGCAAAAAAACCGCTTTTTTTCAAATGGAAATTATAAGCGCGTAAGCTCTGTAACGGCGCAGGCAAACATTTTGGCGCTTAACAGCAGATTCTCAATATCTGCTGCTTCATTTGCCTGATGGGCTTGATCCGGTTCTTGCGGAAATTGAATACCGAAAGCCACGGCTTTTCCCGGCAGCGCGCGCGCATAGGTTCCTCCTCCGATGGCAAGCGGAGCGTCGTCTTTTTTGGTATATTGCTTATATACCTTCATCAGGGTTTGTACCAAAGGCGCGCTTTCCTCTACATGGTGCGGCGCCTGAGCATGCTCTATCTCACAATCCCATTGAGAGGGGATTGCTTTTTGCAGCGCCGCGGAAATATCTTCTAACTGATACGAGACAGGATAACGAATATCCAAAACAACCCGGCAGGAATCATCCCGCATATCATCAAAAAGGTCATTTTTTCCGATATAGCACATGCCCAGGTTTACTGTCAATGCACCGGAAGCTTCATCCGAAAGTATTAAATTTACACCGCTTCCGTCACTTTTATCCACAAAAAGCGAGAGCATATCTTGTATAAATTTTTCTTGACTGCCTCCTAAATGCAGCGCTTCAAGGAAGCGGAATAATGAAAACAGCGCGTTTTTGCCTTTCTCGGGCGTAGAGCCGTGCGCACTGACGCCGGTAGCTTCAATGGTAAGCATATTTCCTTTGGCGGAAAAGCTGATTCCGGCGGAGTGAACGTCATATTCCGTTAAAATGGGATAAAGGCGGTCAATATTCCCGATTACTGTGGCGCAAGCATGATCCGGAACCATATTCGGCCGCAGTCCGCTTTTGATATATAACTGGTAATTGCCCTCAGAAAGGCTTGTCGTCATTGTAAACTGCGCAATTCCTTTTTCGGTAATAATGACCGGAAATTCTGCATCCGGTGTAAAAGCCATATCAGGAATTTCATCGATCTTGGTATAATGTTCCATACAGCCCCATCCGCTTTCCTCATCACAGCCAAAAATCAACCTTACCCGGCAGGGTACCTTTTCAAGAGCCTCCTGTACCGCGGCTACGGCATAGATGGCGGCAACGGCAGGGCCTTTATCATCTACTGCGCCGCGGCCGATTATTTGACCTTCTGAAAAAACAGCTTCAAACGGATTACTGTTCCAGCCTTCCCCGGCGGGCACTACATCTAAATGGCACAGAATACCGATCAACTTGCTTCCGCTGCCGATTTCAGCCCAGCCACAGTAATTGTCTAAATTTTTTGTTTTCATTCCCAATTTACTGCATATTTCCAGCGTCTTTTCCAGTACCTGAGCACAGGCCTCGCCGAAAGGCATTCCTTCTTTGGGGGCGCTTTTTACTGAAGGAATGGCGATCAGCTGCTGCAGTGCGGTTAATATTTCTTTTTGGTTTTGCAAAATGAAAGCATCCGTTATACTTGAAGACAAAAGACTGCCGCGCATGGTATCATCCAATGCCGCACAGTACTGCTTTTCCCCGCAGCATATGGTATACGGGGTATATCCGCGGGGGAGCAGACAGATACCATGACGCCCCGGAGCAATAGAGGTAATGGCGTCTTTTTTTATTTTTACGGTCTTTACCGTTCTTTTGCCGATGATTTGATCAATGGTAAGCCAGTTTCCTTTTAACGTATAAACATAGCAGGACTGGCTGGGCTTAAAAAGGAAGTAACCAATCAATAAAAATAAAAGAAGCGCAGCAAAGGAAGCACCCGATGATCCCAGAAAACGGTCCGCGTAGGCAAGAAGAATGCAAAGTGCCACAAGCATCAACAATATTGCCAGAATCAGCAAAATTGTTTTGGCGGCAGAAGGCTTTTTAGGCTCGCATTTTTGAATATACATGGGGGGACCTCCTATTCTTTTCCGATAAAAATATTTTAAGAATCCAGCGCGGATAAATACAGCCTGAGCGCCTCGGTGTGATCCGCACCGGCAAGCAGAATACCGTATACTTCACTTTGCGCCGAGAATAGTGTCGCGTCATATTCGGTGACGGCAAGATGACGGAAGGGGAAAGCATATACGGTATCGTTCATGCTGCATTTTTCCTTATATTCTTCAGGAATTTCCAGCGAAAGAGGCGCAATGATATTCATTTGATACACAGTTTCAAGCATTGTTTCGGGGACAATGATCATTTCGGCATTTCGGCTTAAGGCTAAATAAGTAAGGTAATCTACCATGGTATAGTTTTCAACTGTTTTTATATAATCTTGGGCAGAAGCCGAATCCAGCGAGGAGATTCCTACGTGTTTTACGTTGGTAACCGAAGAAATGTTTTTGCGAAGCTGGCTTTCATTGCCCATGGAAATCGTGACATCCACAAGAATAATTTCAATACCATTCTTTGCCGATTGCAGCTGGGAAATAATATTTGAAAGATTGGTGGTCAGCAGGCAAATGATAATGTAAAGAGTTATCAGAATACCAATACAATGAGAAAGCGCGTATTTTATATGGTTCATTGGCCGCAACCTCCAAAAAGCCGTTCGATTACCTGGCGTGCAAGAGCTTCGTGACTGGTTCCCTTATACAGCACGGCAATTACTCGCGGTGGAATTTCCTCATTTTCTGTCTCATAGGAGGAGGTATCGGCGGAAGAGAAAGATAGCAGCTCATTTTGATCTGCCTGGGAAGAGTTCAAGCGATACAGACCTTCCGCGGTAAGACCGGTGATATCAATTCCGTAGATGTTCCCGTCTGTTCCGCGCAGAGCGCGGTCACCGTATCCGCAGGGCTCTAGGGGAAGAAGAAAATCGTTTTTCAGCATGGTATCATAAAAAGCGGTGTTATTTAAAAGAAGAATATCACCTTGTTTATTGCCAAGACGCGTTATAATTTGCTGCCAGCCGTTTTCGGTAGTAATGGTAATCGTTTCGTTTCCGGTTTGGTGTGTAAAATATACTGAGACCTCGAACCCCGGCATTTCGGGGAATAAGGCTTGCAGATTTTTTGCCCATATTTCGCCGCTTGAACCGGAGATATTGGTTTGATACGCCAAGAAAATGATTCGATCGCGGTTGGTTATAAAGTAATTTTCACGCATAGAAAAAATTACAAAAGTAAGCGCGCAAACCAAAAGAATGGCGAGAATCCAAACAGGAAGCTTTTTTATAAGCAGACGTCTCATTTTATCATTTCCCAAAAATAAGATATTCAGTACCAAAGTACTGAATATCATTATACTATATTATTGTTTTGATGTATAGAAAATTTTTTATTCTTCACTGTTTTCCGCTTGACTGATTTCACTGCCGAACGCTTCGGTTTGCTCCTGCAGCGCGAAAGAATCCGCTTTACCTAAAAGATTGTCGATTTTATAATACCGTTTTGTTGCGTCTTCAATGTTGGCGCTGGCGTCGTCCAGACGGCGCTTTGTTTTTTCCAGCAGATCTGCAAATTTTCCGAAATTACTTTTAATTTTGGTGAGCAGAACGGTAATTTCACTGGTGCGCTTTTGAATGGCAAGCGTTTTAAAGCCTAACTGAAGACTGTTCAAAAAGGCACCCAGAGTAGTGGGACCGGCAACGGTAACGCGATATTCTCGCTGCAGCTGTTCGCAAAGTCCGCTTCTTCGTGCAACTTCGGCATAGAGTCCTTCAATGGGAAGATACATAATTGCAAAATCCGTTGTATACGGCGGGGCAATATATTTATCTCGGATCGTGCGGGCACAGGTTTTTATGGATAGATCCATTTGCTTGGAAGCGTTTTCCGCGGCGGCGGCATCTCCTTTTTCCGAAGCGTCGCACAGGCGGATATATTGTTCAATGGGAAATTTACAGTCAATAGGCAGATAGACGATATTGTTATTTTCATTGTTGGGCAGACAAATACAAAATTCTACGATATTGTTTGAGCGCGGAACCGGCTTTACATTCTTTTTGTATTGCTCAGGGGTAAGTAGTTGATCCAGCAGGTTTTCTAAGGATACTTCACCCCAAGTACCGCGGACTTTTACATTGGTAAGCGCGCTTTTTAAGTCACCTACGCTGGAGGCGAGCGTTTGCATTTCGCCCAGCCCTTTGTATACATTCTCCAGCTGCTTGCTTACGGAGGAAAAACTTTCGGAAAGCCGTTTTTCTAAAGTAGAGTTGAGTTTTTCATCTACGGTCTGACGCATTTTTTCCAATTTTTCGGCATTATCTTTTTGCAGAGAAGTGAGATTGTTTTCCATGGTTTGGCGCATATCGTTCAGCTGGCGTCGGTTGTTCTCACTCATATCCCGAAAAGCCTGGGAAAAACTTTCCATTTGGTTTTGCAGCACTGTAGTCAGACGAGAGGTTCCGTCGTTCACTGTGGAAATATGATTGGTAAGAGTAGTGCTCAGTTCTTGGCGCAGATCACTGTTTTGCCGAAGGAGAAAGGATTTCAACTCCTCATTTTCTTTCTTCAATGCCTGCTTTAATTCTTCATTTTTTGCATTTTGGGCTGAAATGCGGCGCAGCGCCGCCGCCTGTAATAGAATAGCGATAATTCCCAAAATAAAGATAGATAAAAGTATGATGTAGTCCATAAAATCCTTTCTGTGTTATTTATTGCTGCTGGATCAGCGCGCGGTACTGGCTCATATTCAGTTCATAATAAATTCCTTTTTTCTGCATCAGTTCTTCATGAGTACCACGCTCTGCAATTCCTTTATTGCAGATACACATAATTTGATCGGCTCGTTTGATGGTGGAAAGTCTATGGGCAATTACAAAACTGGTGCGGCCGTCTAACAGTTGGGCAAGAGCACGCTGAATAAGCAGTTCGGTTTGTGTATCGATACTGCTGGTTGCTTCGTCAAGAATCAGGATCTTCGGATCGGCCAGTACGGCGCGGGCAAAAGAAAGCAGTTGGCGTTCTCCGGTGGAGAGACCGGCTCCGCGTTCCTGTACTTTGGTATGATAGGATTCAGGTAATCTCTCGATAAATTCCGACGCGTAAACTTTTCTGGCCGCGGCAATACATTCTTCGTCGGTAGCGTCCGGGCGGCCGTAACGGATATTGTCCATAATCGTTCCGGTAAACACGAAAGAATCCTGCATCATAACACCAACTTGTGTTCGCAGAGAACGAAGTGTTACTTTACGCACATCGTGACCGTCAATTTCCACACTGCCGCCGGTTACATCATAGAAGCGGGAGAGTAGATTGACTACCGTCGTTTTTCCGGCGCCGGTAGGTCCTACAAAGGCAATCATTTGTCCCGGTTCTACAGTAAAGGAGACATTTTCCAAAATATTTACTTTGCCGTCATAAGAAAAATCAACGTTTTTATATTCTACGCGTCCGCTGATATCCGGCAGTTCATAGGCGTCTTTTGCATCCTCAATTTCCGGTTTTGTATCGATGGTTTCAAAAATACGTTCGATATTGCTGGTGGCTTCGCAAAATTGGTTGAAAATGGTGGTAAACGAGGAGATCGGCTGCCAGAATCTTGTCATATATGTAGTGAAAGCCGTCAGCGCTCCCAGCGTCATTTCACCGGCGGCAATGAATTTTATGGCTACAAAATAGACTAAAATAGTACCGATGGTTGAAAGGATATCTACTACCGGGCCGAGTGTTGTGCTGGAGAGATGCTGGCGAATGAACTGATAATTGACATCATCATCCAGACGAATCATTTCTTTGTGGTTCATTTCTTCGCGGTTAAAAGCCTGCGTTACGTAGGTGCCCATAATATTTTCATGAATATAGGCGGTTCGGTTACTTGCTTTTGCCCGCACGCGGCGCGCCCATTTGGCTATGATCCGGCGTAAAAATACAATAAACAGCGTAAGCGGAATAATCACGGCAAAACTTAAGAGCGTAAGCCGGATATTCATACTGATTAGAATAATCAGGATACAAATTAAAGTAAAAACATCTACAATCAGCTGTATAATCTGGCTGGAAAGCAGGTTTGCAAGAGAGTCTACATAGCTGGTGATACGTACCATAATTTTGCCGGCGGGACGATCGTCAAAATATTTAAAAGAAAGCGTCTGCACATGATTGAAAATTTCCTGGCGAATATCATATATCGTATTGTGTCCCAGCTTGGTAATCAGAATTACGCGTTTGGCCGAAAGAAAAACATCAACAAACAGAATAAAAGATACAATACCGATTACCGCGAGCATTGCTTTAATGTTATTGGCATAGGCGCCGTTGATGGAGAGCACATCGTCAATGATCCATTGTGTCATCCGGGGCCATATCAGCGTAACCAGCACGTTAATAATTAAAAGAATCAGTCCGCTGAAAAATAATTTTTTGTAGGGAATCATGTAGCGGAAAAGGCGTTTCAGAAGTCCCGCGTTTAATCTGACAATTTCTTCTTCATCGTCCAAATATCTGTTGCGTGCCATAAATGAACACCTCCCTCACATTGATTCAAGAACAGTGCTGTACTGTTCTTTATAGATTTCATAATATTGGCCGCGTAATGCCAGTAATTCTTCGTGTGTGCCGCGTTCTACGATGCGTCCTTTATTCATGATAATAATTTCATCGCAATCTTTTACCGAGGAAATCCTGTGGGCAATAATAATATGAGTTTGGTTATTTCCGCGTTGATGCAGTGCATGGTAGAGCTCTTGCTCTGTTTCCATATCCAGTGCGCTGGTAGCGTCATCAAAAATCAGTACCGGTGCATTGAACAAAAGAGCTCTGGCAATGGAAATTCGCTGCTTTTGCCCGCCGGAAAGGCCCATACCGCGTTCACCTACAATGGTATCGTAGCCGTCGGGCGTTTCTAAAATAAAGTCATGAGCCTGAGCAATCTTGGCGCAAGCGCATATTTCTTCATACGTGGCATTGGGGCGGCCGAAAGCAATATTCTTTGCAATGGTGTCGGAAAACAGAAACACATCCTGCAGCACAGGGGAAAAACAAGCACGCAGACTGGTCAGTTCAATATCTTTTACATTAATTCCGTTAACGGTAACGGCACCTTCGGTAACATCAAAAAAACGGGTCATTAAACTGGTGATCATCGTTTTTCCGCTGCCGGTAGTACCCATAATTCCTAATTTCTTTCCTTGAGGAAGATCAATGGAAACATCCTCAATAATAGAAGTTTTGTTAGCGCTGAAGCTTACATGTTCCAATTGAATATGTACATGGGAAGAGTCTACCTTTTTAGCATCTTTTTTTGAGGTAATAATGGATCCGGTATTTAAAAAACGGAAGACTTTTTCGGCACTGGTAGCGGCTTGCTGTGTTTGATTCAGCCAGTTGTTGATTTGCTGAAAAGGTACCAGAATATAGCCGACATATCCGCCGATGGCTACAAATTCGGCGATTTCCATGGTTTGGTTCAACATCATAAAATGCGTATTGCCGTTAATGACCAGCAAGGCAGCCATGATGGTGAGAACAATATTGGGCAGATTACTGATAATACCGAAGGGAATAAAATGCTTTCCCCAAATTACCATATAATTGATGCCGTGATAGCGGTATGCTTCATTTTTTTCTTTGAACTTTTTCTTTTCCTGGTCTTCCTGGGCATAGGCTTTTACAATACGGATTCCCGTGATATTTTCCTGTGTGGTCATGCTCAGATCCGCACTGGATTCCCGTACAAAATGATACCATTTATAAAAGACTCTGCTGAATTTGCGGGAAATAAGAAACAGCGGCACTACAAACAGGTAAGCGGTGATGACCATAATCCAGCTCATTTGACCGATCATGATGCTGGCAAAAATAAATCCGAAAACGGCCTCCAAGATGGTGGGAATGGTGCCGGTGAAAAAGTTTTTTATCATTTCGGTATCGCCATTGACAACCGTCAAAATATTACCGGTATTTTCATTGCGGAGAAAGGTCTGAGACTGCCATACCATTTTTTCAAATACGTCTTCACGCATTTTACATACGGCTTGGATAGAACTTTTCGCCATTAAATAGGAACGAATGTAGGCTAATCCCTGCCTGATAACGACAATACTCAGCCAGGCGACGGCAAGCTCCGCGAAAAGCTGTTCTTTAGAGGACGGAGAATGACCCAAAATGGAAAAAGGAGTATCACCGATTACTGAGGCAATGATGGATTTTGTGATCTGCGGCAGCAGCATGGCCAGTGAAACAATCAGAGCGCCCATCACTAAGTACAGTATCATGATACCCAAATAAGGTCTGAAATAGAGAAACAGTCGCTTTAGTGTCTTCATAAGAAACACCTCGCACCACGTTGATTTTGAATCTGCCTGTAAAAGAGATTCGTTAATAACTATACCCTAACGCGGGAAAGAAGTCAATAAGAAAAAGCAAATATTTTCAACTTTTTTTGCTTTATGAAAAGACGAAGATATATATGCTCTTTTTGTGATAAAAAAGTGGATTGTAAATGTAAATATTTTTTTAACACAAAAAAGAAAAATCAAGAAAATACCCGATATTACAGGGTTTTTTAAAAAAATAAGGCGAAAGGCTTTTTAAAAAATTTTTTGCTTGTATATTGACTTTGTGTCCTCTTGGTGGTATGATACAGTAGATATTGTGTATCATTCTGCTCACAGTGTACTCATTATTATATATTGAGCGTTTTTTGCAGAAACATTTTAGCTTTCAGGAGGAAAAACATGAAGTCATTGCTTAACAGACTGCTGGCCTTTGCCATCGTTGCGTCCGTTGTGATTTCGGTGTTTGCCTGTGTGGCTTATGCTGCGCCGGAGGATGCCGATTTACCCGAGGCGCCCGGGGAAACACAGACCGACAGCACAGAAGATGAAGCTGACTATGAAGCGCCTCAGGCACAAGCCTTTGACGCAACAGTTTCAAGCACGGCAGATTATACTGCGTACAGAACCACGTACAGCGATAAAGAAATGCCGAAAGATGAGATCCTTTTAAAGGGCGAGGACGCCGTACAGTTCGATCCGGATACGGGCGAGGTTATAGGCAGTCTTCCTTTGGTAAAGGTTGCGCCGAAAAATGAGCCGGATGATCTCAGAGAAGGTGCTCTTTTTTATGATGAAGGTATCTGTGGCTGGGTTTTTAATGTAAAAGAAGCGGGGTTATATAATATTACCTTTTCTTATTTTGCTTATGATACTCTGGTTTATGAAGTTGACGGTGAGCAGTACAGTATTTCCAGTAAAAGCTCCGCGGTACAGCGCAAGGTTTATATTGATTACAAAGTACCTTTCTATGAAGCGCGTCAGGTGAATTTTGAACGTGTCTGGAAAGATACCGGCCTTTTGCGCGTAGACGAACAAACCAATAATGAAAAGCGCCCGTATCAGGAAGAAGCGCCGCAATGGCAGACGCTTACTGTGCGGGATTATATGGGATATGAACAGGAACCGTTTAAGTTCTACTTTGAAGAAGGTACGCATGTACTTTCCTTTGAAGCGGTAAAAGAGGGAATGGTGGTAGAATATGCTAAGATTCATCAAATAGCTGAAGTTCCCACTTATGCGGAATTGGTTGCGCAGTATCAGGCTGCCGGCTATCAGAAGGTAACGGGAGTCAATTCCCTATACATTCAGGCTGAAGGACAGCATGCTCCGGAGGTTTACAGCAGTAAGCATTCCGCACAGTTCCTGACCCAATCAATGATTGATAAATATAATAATTATATCGATCCGGTGGATACCACTTCTTATGATGCAACGAAAGACATTACTTACGATATTTTAAAGTCTTCTCCTACACTTTATGCCATTACCGACAGATCTTCTCCTCTTACGGTGCCTTATCATCACAGTAAGATTCGCTATAACACAATCGGCGCGGATAAATGGCAGAGTCCCAACGAGTGGATCGAATGGAAAGTTTCGGTGGAAAAAGCAGGATTATATGCGATAACACTGAAAGCGCGTCAAAACACTTTGAGCGGTATGTATACTTCACGCAAGCTGACCATTAATGGCGTTCAGCCATGTCAGGAAGCGGGAAATTTACGCTTCCGGTATGATAATTCATTTTCCTATTATACTTTGGGTGATGATACCAACGGCACGTATTATTTCTATTTGAATGAGGGACAAAATACAATTCGTTTGGAAACAACGCTGGGCGATTTAGGCGATTTGCTGGCGGAGGCGGAAAACAGTCTTACTCAGCTGAATACGGCTTACAGAAGAATTTTAATGATTACCGGATCTTCTCCGGACTTGAACCGTGACTATATGCTTGATACCATGGTTCCCGATGCACTGAGCATTCTTGCAACTGAACATGAAAATCTGCTGCAATTGGAAAATCGGTTTATTGAGGTTTTCGGAAAAAGCTCCAGTGCGCAGCTTTCCAGTTTGAAGAGTATGATTCTGATTCTGGAACAGATGTCGGATCATACAAAAATTAAAAATATTTTTACTGATTTCAAAGACGCCATCGCCGCTATGGGTACTTGGATTAATGATATGAGCCAAAATCCGCTGGAATTGGATTATATCGTGATTACTACCGAGGAACAGCTTGCTGCTCAAAGCCTGCCGCGTGCAGAAGCCAATTTCTTTGAAAGCTTTGTGCATGAGGTTCGCTCTTTTATTGCTTCCTTTACGGAAGATTATGATAATATCGGCGGTACGGTTGCACAAGACGGACAGGAACCTGTTGAAGTTTGGCTGGAGACAGGCGTAGGCCTTACCGGATCAAGAGATAATGCAACGATTTTAAAACAATTGATCGATGATATGTTCACGGCGGAAACCGGTATTACGGTAAGTACACGGCTTGTGGCCGCCGGATCGCTTTTACCGTCAACGCTTTCGGGAATCGGACCGGATATTTGCCTTTCCCGAAGCGAGGAAAACGCCGTTAACTATGCTTTCCGGGGCGCGGTTATGAATCTTGCCGATGAAGAACTTTTCCCTGATTATGCTGATGTTTTGCTGAATACCGAACGCTTTGCTTCCAGTGCGGTGGAACCGTTCTCTTTCGGAAACGGAATTTATGCGGTACCGGAAACCCAAGATTTTTATATGGTATTCTATCGAACCGATATTCTTGAAGAATTAGGCTTGCAGCCGCCTGAAACTTGGGAAGATGTTTACTTTATAATAGGGGAGCTGCAGAATCAGCAAATGACTTTCGCTATGCCGGTGCCGGTTGTCGGATCGGTCGGCTCGGGAAACCTTACTTATGCGATGCTGCTCTATCAAAAGGGCGGACAGTTTTATACTGATGACAGAACAACAACGGCGCTTACCGATGACGCGGGGTTAGATGCTTTTAAGGAATGGACACAGTTCTATACTTTATATGACTTGCCCAATACTTATGACTTTGCCAACCGTTTCCGAACCGGTGAGGTTCCGGTAGGTATCGCCAGCTACAGCACCTATTCTACGCTTGCGGTTTTCGCACCGGAAATACAAGGCCTTTGGGAATTTGCTATGGTTCCCGGAACGATACAATATGATGAAAACGGAAATCAGCTGTTGGATGAAAACGGTAATGTGGTAGTGGATCATTCTTGCGGCAGCAGCTCTGCCGGCTGTATTATGCTTGCTATGGATAAAAATACGGAAGAAGGAAGAAATAAAATTCAGCGCGCATGGGAGTTCATGAAATGGTGGACCGGTGAAGACGCGCAGTATCGCTTCGGTACGGAAATTGAAAGTTTACTTGGCGCTGCGGCCCGGTATCAGACGGCAAACTTAAAAGCAATGGCACGCCTTCCTTGGGATAAGCAATCTATGGTTACCATTCAGGAACAATGGAAGCATGCAAAGGCAGTACCTCAGGTTCCCGGCGGTTATTATACCGCTCGTAACATAGAGTTCGCTTGGAAAGAAGTTATCAACAACGATACCGATCCAAATACTACTTTTGTAGAATACGTAAGTAAAATTAATCAGGAAATTTCACGTAAACGAGAAGAATTTGCTGATAAAATCATAGAAATGACAAAACCGAAAGGAAGTACGAACAATGGCTAACCAAACGATTTCAAAAACAAAAAAGAAGTCATTTTTCTCGGATTGGCTTCGTTATCAGTTCAAAGAAATGCGCAAAAACGGTAGCCTGTATCTGTTTATGCTTCCGTATTTGCTGGTCTTTACGGTTTTTACCGTTTTGCCTGTATTTGTTGCAATTTATTTTAGCTTTACGTATTTTAACGTGCTGGAACCGCCTGTATTTACCGGATGGGATAACTATATCAGGTTGTTTACTGCCGATGATCTTTTTATGACGGCCTTTAAAAACACACTGTTCTTTGCCGTTATTGTCGGCCCCGGCGGATATTTGATGTCACTGCTTTTTGCCTGGCTTATCAATGAGCTGGGCAGAAAGACCAGGGCGGTCATGACACTGTTTTATTATGCGCCGACACTGGCAAACGTTTATGTTGTTTGGAAAATTATTTTCTCTTCTGACCAGTACGGCCTGCTGAACGGCTTTTTAATGAATACCGGATTAACCCTTACTAATATAAAATGGCTGGAAGATGTAGATTATATCGTGCCGTGTTGTTTGATCGTTATTCTATGGTCTTCGTTAGGAACCAGCTTTTTGGCGTTTATCGCCGGTCTGCAGAATGTTGACCGAACACTTTATGAAGCCGGTGCTATTGACGGTGTGAAAAACCGGTTCCAAGAGCTTTGGTATATTACGCTTCCTTATATGAAACCTCAGCTGATGTTCGGTGCGGTTATGAGTATAACCAGTGCTTTCTCTGTAGGTGTGCAGATTACTAACTTGGTAGGATTCCCTTCACAGGACTATGTGGCGCATACCTTGATTCATCATATGGAGGACTATGCGAATAACAGAATGGAAATGGGATATGCCTGTGCTATTGCCGTGCTTTTATTCCTGATGATGATTGTTACCAATAAAATTATTAAAAAATTGCTTTCGAAGGTGGGTGAGTAAAGGATGGCGAAAAAACTCAACCGTTCGGGAGCGGGTAATTTCCTTGGCATATTGTTTTTAGTGGTAATTGCGTGTTTTATGGTTTTGCCGATGGTGTATGCGGTAGGCAACTCTTTTAAGCCGATGGATGAATTATTTAAATTCCCGCCTACACTTTTTCCTCAGCGCTGGGTAACCACAAACTATACGGATTTGTTTGTTTTAATGGGAAACTCATGGGTACCATTTTCAAGGTATTTCTTTAATACTTTGTTTATTACTTCGGTAGGTACGTTTGGACAAATTGTTTTTTGTTCCATGTGCGCTTATCCGCTTTCACTGTATCAGTTCCCCGGAAGAAAGTTCATTTCCAGTGCAATCGTTACGGCACTTATGTTTAACGGTACCGTCCTTTGGATTCCTTCTTTTATGATCATTGCGAAAATTGGAATGATTGATACGTATTGGGCGATTATTGTTCCTGTATTCGGTGCTTCGCTGGGTATGTTTTTGATGCAGCAATTTATGTCACAGATTCCTCGTTCGTTAATTGAGGCTGCGCGTATTGACGGTGCGGGAAGTTTAAAAATTTTCTGGTCAATCGTACTGCCGCAGGTAAAATCCGCTTGGCTCACGCTGATGATTTTTTCAGTGCAGAACCTTTGGAATCTGGGCGCTTCTGTGTTTATACAAAGCGAATCTCTCAAAACGCTGCCGTTTGCTTTGAACCAAATTGTTTCTACCGGTGTTGCGCGGCAGGGCGTATCCAATGCGGTAACGGTTATCCTTATGACGGTTCCTATTGCATTGTTTATTGTAGCGCAGAGTAATATTATTGAAACTATGGCTACATCAGGTATGAAGGATTAAGGGGGCCGGAATATGAAAATGAAAAAGACAGCATCTCTTCTTTTTACGGTTATTATTACTTTTGCTGTTTCCATTACTGCCTTTGCCGTACCGTATCAAAATTACACGGTAACGGAATCCGGCACGTATCAGGAACCGCAGGCATATGTGCCGGATAAGGTAGTAAGCAGTGTGAATATCGGACTGGAAAATCTTGATGGAACGGCATTGCTGAACCCGTCGGATGTTGTACAATTTAAATATAATGAATTTGTACTTATTTCTGATACGGGCAATAATCGTATTGTTGTGTTGGATAAGGATTTAAAAACGGTTAAACAAATCATTAAAACCTGGATGAATGGAACAGAGGAGGATTCTTTCAATTCTCCTAACGGCATGTTTATCTATGCGCAGGAAGACTTGCTCTATGTTTGTGATACCAACAATAAGAGAGTCGTGCGTTTTGCTTTTGACAGAGAACAGGAACTTTTCTTGTTTGACAGAACATTTGATGACCCGGACATCTCACAATATCTTTCCGATGATAATATGCTTGCTCCGGATACCTCCGATACAGAATCACCTGAAGCAACAGAAGTTCCGGAGGTAACAGAAGCACCTGAAGTAACAGAAGTTCCGGAGGTAACACAAGCTCCGGATGAAAGTGAGAACGGAGGAGAAGCAGCGGAAACAACATCGGCTCCGGAGGAGGAGCCGGAGGAAGATAATAATACAACGGTAACTCCGGGAGGGTCATCTGCGGCAGATATTACGTATACGCCTCTTAAAATTGTTGTGGACAATTCTATGCGTATGTTTGTTGTTTCCAAGGATTGCTATCAGGGCCTTGTAGAATTAAATAAAGACGGAGAATTTACAAAATTCTATGGAGCAACCCGTACCAAACAAACGCTCTCTTCTTTCCTGAGCCGGATTTTCACTGCAGAAGCGAAGAGCTTGATGCAGCAGAATCTTTCTACCGAGTACAGCAATGTTACTTTGGATAGTGAAGGATTTATTTACGGAACGATATCGCAGTTAAATGTAGAAGATCTTGCTTCTCACTTCCAAACCGGAACTGAAATCGGAGCCGCATTAAGAAAATTGAACGCGGCCGGATCGGATGTTTTACAGCGTCAGGGAATTATTCCTCCTTCCGGAGATGAAGGTGACGGCGCAGAACGATCTACCTATTCTTATATTGTAGATGTTACTGTTTCTGAGAATGGTCTTACCAGTATTTTAGATTCTCAAAAAGGCAGAGTTTTTACTTATACAAGCACCGGTGAACTACTGTATGTATTTGGAGCCTTGGGACAGCGGCAAAATAATACCGGAACGTTGACAAATCGTGAGGAGCAGATTGGGTATACAAAGGGAACCAATCTTAGTCCTGTGGCACTTGAGTTGCTTGCGGATGACCAAACATTGCTTGTGTTGGATTCCGGCGGCGCACAGCTTACGACATATATTCCCACAGAATACGGTTTGATTCTTCGTACAGCGGTTAACAGCCATGAAGAACGGCGCTATGAAGAAGCGGTTGAGGCTTGGCAGAAAATTTTAGGAATGTCTTCCAACTCTGTACTTGCTTATAACGGCATCGGCAAGGTTTACTATATGGATGCTGCCGAAGAACTCGACAGTCAAGTACAGAAAGAAACCTATTTAAAAGCCGCGGAGTATTTTAAAAAAGGATATTCTCAGGAGGAATACGGAAAGGCTTTTTATAAGTACCGAGATAAGGTGCTTGAAGAGATTATGCCGTATATGATGACCGGAATCATTGTTTTGGTCGTAGTTATTTTACTTTGGAGCTGGTATAAGAGATTGGGACGGTTTATAAAAACGGGAGGTAAAAACGTATAATGGAACGAATTAAAACATTTTCAAAAGATTTGAAATATGCCTTCCATGTTTGTACGCATCCCCTTGACGGCTTTTGGGATTTAAAACATGAAAAACGCGGACGGATTTATATAGCAATCTTTTTATTGGTTATGTATGTAATCACCAATATCTTGGATAAGCAGTTCAATGGATATACTTTTAATGAATTCGCAGTTTTTCCGGAAGATATTAATGTTATAAGAACCTTTATAATAACAGCGTTGGTGGTTCTGATATGGGTTATGGCCAATTGGGGCGTTACCACATTATTTGACGGTGAGGGAAGTATGCGAGATATCCTGATTTATACCGGCTATTCCATGCTTCCGATCGTGCTTTCTCAAATTGTGTTGCTGTTGTTTACCAATATTCTTACTACTAACGAAGCAACCATTGTTTCTTTAATAACTTATGTAGGGATCGGATGGACAGCAATTCTGCTGTATATGGGAACCATGACTACACATCAATACAGTGGAGGCAAAACTTTTATTACAGCAATAGTAATTGCCTTGGGAATGGCTGTAATTATTTTCCTGGGAATGATGTTTTTCTATCTAATTCAGGAAATGTGGAACTTTGTTTACACTATATATCGTGAACTGGAATTGCGCAGGTAAAGGGGGTAGAAAGGATATGAGTAAAAAAATAATTTCTGCCTTCCTGATAATACTCTTGGTTCTTCCGGTAATAGCGTTTACCGGATGTGTATCAGAGGAAAGCGAAGGCTATATTACACCAACAAATACGGAACCTTTATTTGAATTTGATGAGAACGGAAAAACTTTGGTTCGTGAGGATGAGGATCCGACAAAAAATACGACGTTTTATCTTGTTGATGAAAACAATAATTATGAATTCTATTTCAGTGACACTATTTTGGAATTTGCGCTTGTGAGCAAAAAAACAGGAGAAATATGGTTTTCCAATCCATCTCCTTCGGAACGTGAGCGCGGCATCAGAAGTGAAATGAGCAGCCAAATTACGTTGTTTTATCTCAATAAAACCGACGGAAGCCAAAAAACACTGGAAAGTTATTTGGACTGCGTAATGAATCTGAATGATGAAAGCGAAATAAAGCCGTATTATGTAGTAAATCATAACGGACATCTTCGCGTGATTTATATCTTGGGACAGATTAAGGCGGATTATATTATTCCTACCTGTATTGATGGTGCAACTGCTGAAAAGTATATTGAGCAGCTGAAAAATACAGAGGGATATTTGGCAACATCCAAATATATAAGCGGCGGTAGTTTATATTCCAAGATAACTCCCAGTGTGTGGGCAACGTATCCTTCGGAAAGACAGCAGGAACTTTTAGCAATCGCACCTAATATGGCGGACTTTATTAACAAAGGCGAAACCGTATATATTATGGGAGATCAAACTAAATGGAATAACAGACAGGTAATGCTGCAGATGCAGAAGGGTTTCACTGAGGTTATTGGTATGACGCTTGAAGAGCGTGATGCTATGAATGAAAAGTTCGGCGTAAAAACGGAAGCAGCTAAAAACTTCTGGATTCCCTTGGATTATGAGCTTTCTGAAAACGGATTAAAGGTGTCTATAGCGAATGAGGAGATACAATATGACAAAAATACTTTTGCTATTGCATCCATTAATTTGCTGCAGTATTTTGGCTCGGCGTCCCAAAGTGAAAGCGGATATATGTTTGTTCCGGATGGTTCCGGCGCGATTATCAACTTCAATAACGGGAAAACCAGTATTTCCGATCCGGTGAAAGTTCAGCTTTACGGTCTTGATGAGGGACGGCTTCTTGAGCAAAAGCCTTTTGAGAATCAAAATGCATATTTACCGGTCTTTGGTATTAAAAAAGAAAACAGCGCATTATTTGCCATTATAGAAAGCGGCGATACTGGGGCAACAATTATAGGCGATATTGCCGGAAAAAATACCAATGTTGTTGACAGAAACAGATGCTATCCAAGCTTTAAGCTTTGTGAATATGAGGAGCTTACTTTTACAAGTACACAAAAAACCTCACGAATCTATCAGGATCAGATGTCTTCCTTTGATATTTCTGTTTCTTATACGATTCTTGACGGGGATAAAGCCAATTACAGCGGAATGGCGGAGTATTACAGAAATTATTTAATTGATAACGGTACGCTGAGCAAACAGGATTTTTCTTCAGTGCCTTTCCACATTGAATTAGTTGGTGCTTATGACCATGAAACGGCGCTCCTTGGTATTGGTTATACGGAGATGAAGGCAATTACCACTTTTGATCAATGTCAGGAGATTATACAAAAACTTAGTGATGCCGGAATTAAAAATATTTCTGTCAATTATAAAGGCTGGTCCAATCACGGAATCAGAAATTCAGTATTTAATAAAGTAAAGGTATTAAGTGAGCTTGGTGGTAAAAACGGACTCAGTGACCTGCTTGCTTTTGCCGACACCCTTGGGGTAAATCTTTATTTTGAAACAGAACTCGCATATGTTTATAAGAGTGAATGGTTTGACGGATATAGTGCCCTGCGGGATGCATCAAGACTGGTTACACGTGAAATCGCCTATCATTCTCAGTATGATGTTGCGGCACAGATCGTGGATGACAGAAATTCGGCTTCCATTGTTTCGCCGTCGGTTATTTATAATATTAACGCAGAAGATAACAGCAAGAGCTATGCCATGAAGGTGATGGAAGATTTAAAAGAACTTAATATCAAAGGGGTTAGCCTGGGCAGCCTTTCAAAAGATCTTCCCTCTAATTATAAGGTAAATGATTTTTATGACAGAGATCAGGTAGCCGATACTTATACTGCGGTGGCACAACAGTATAAAAATAATTTTTCGGTTATGGGCAAAGGCGTAAATTCCTATATGCTTGGATATGTGGATCATATTTTTGAAATTAGTAATACCAGCAGTATGTTTAATCTGGCAGACTATTCTGTGCCATTCTATCAAATGGTAATTCATGGTTGTATTCAATATTCAGGAGAACCGATCAATTTGAACGGAGATACGCAAACGGTGTTCCTGCAAGCGGTAGAGGCCGGAGCGGGATTGTATTATCGCTGGTGTTATGCACCTAACGATGAAGTTCAGGATCTTACCTTTGCCGGAATGTATTCTTTAAACTACTCTTCTTGGCTTGATGGAGCGATTGCCATGTATAAAGAATATAATGATTTGCTTGCTTCTACTGCCGGTGAGTTTATTACCGCACATGAAGTTGTTGCGGAAAATGTGAATAAAGTTACTTATGGGAACGGCGTAGAAGTTTATATCAATTATAATTCTTCCGACTATATTGCAGAAGATGGAACGGTAGTTGGTGCAAAAAGCTTTGTAAAAAGGGGGAATAACTAATGAAAAAGCCAAAAAGTTATAAATTAGGATTGATGACCAAACGTTCGCTTTATGGATGGCTGTTTATTCTTCCTTTTATTCTTGGATTTGTTTTCTTTATATTATCACCGCTGTATACTGCGTTAGTGTTGTCTTTTAACACACAGGTGTTTGATACTGTTACCGGCATTATCAATATCGAACCGTATGGATTTACCGCTTATATTGAAGCTTTTACCGAGCAAGCTGACTTTATTAATAATTTGATGGCGTCAGGGAAAAATTTAGTGATACAGGTACCTTCTATATTGATTTTCAGCTTTTTGATGGCAAATATTCTGAATCAAAACTTTAGAGGACGGACTGTCGCACGGGCGATATTGTTCATGCCGGTTATTACTTCTGCCGGTGTTGCAGCATCGCTGCTTACCGGCGAAGGCGCTTTTGATGAGAGCCAAATGTCATCAATGGGGGCACAGGCAATGAATATTGCGGGGAATATTGAAGAGACAATCGGCGGAACCTTTGGTTCATTTATCGGTGCAGCTTTTGATGAATTAAGTACAATTCTGAATAGTTCAGGCGTTCCGATTCTTATTTTCCTGGCGGGACTGCAGACGATATCGCCTTCGATATTTGAATCCTCTAAAGTAGAAGGTGCTACCAGTTGGGAAAATTTCTGGAAGATTACATTCCCGATGATCAGCCCGATGATTCTGGTTAATGCGATCTACACAATGATTGATGTTTTATGCGGAATGAGTAATCCGATGCTTTCGTATCTATATGCAGAAAACGGAGCCGCAAAACAGGTGGATCTTATGGCAATGAGCTGGATGTATTTCTTAATTGTTGCAATCCTTATCAGTGTGGTTGCTTTGATTATATCCAAGTTTGTTTACTATGAGAACTAAGGGAGGTGCAGATAATGGTAAAAGCTCAGGAAATGAAAAAGACAAATGAAGTCGGCGCTGAAGAAGTGAACAGCTATGTACCGCCTACACTGACCTTTGGACAAAAACTGAAAAGAGCATTATTCGGAAAGCGGATGATGAGCTTTGCATGGGCATTGATCCGCAGTGTGTTGTTAATAGGCATATGTTATTTGATTATTTATCCTATGCTGATAACATTAATTACTTCCTTTATGACTTCCGCGGATGTATATGACCCTACAGTTATTTTGATACCTAAAACAATAAATTTTGATAGCTATGTCGCTATGTGGAAGTTTGCGAATATTCCGCAATTATATTGGAATTCTTTTTCTTCCTCATTGGTATTTGCATTGCTTCAGATGTGCTCTTGTACATTGGTAGCGTATGGTTTGGCAAGGTTTAAATTTAAAGGAAATTCATTTTTCTTTTTAATGTGTATTTTTACCTTGATGGTTCCCATACAGATGCTGACAACGTCTATGTATTTTCGTTATAAGGCATTTAACCCGCTTTATATGCTCTCCTTTGGAGAACAGCTTTATCTTGTGCCCAATATTGATCTTACGCGAGGTTGGACGGCAATTGGCTTGCTTTCCGCAACCGCTACGATGTATCGCAACGGATTGTTTGTATTCCTTTTAAGACAGTATTTTATCAATCAGCCAAAAGAGCTTGAGGAAGCAGCGTATATTGATGGGGCAGGGACTTTCCGCACTTTTGTTCAAGTTATGCTGCCCAGCGCTTTGCCGATGTTAATTACGGTATTGCTGTTTGCTGTTGTATGGCAATATAATGATAGATATTATATTGGTATTTTGAATCCTACAGCAAAGGTAATGGCCACACAAATTATAAATGCCGGAGCTCAATATGTTCAGGGCGTGCTCAATATTAACGGTGACGCAGTGCTGAACTCCTTGTATCAATCAGCCTGTACAGTGATGCATGTTGCGCCGATCGTAATTTTATATTGCTTCTGCCAGCGTTTCTTTGTACAGAGTATTGAAAGATCCGGTATGGTAGGATAATCATAAATTATAAGCAGAGAACTGAAGTTCCCTGCTTTTTTTAAAGACTTATCAAAAGAAAAAATATAGAAGAGAATTAATAAAAGAGTGTATTTGAAAAAGTTATACAACGGAAAAGACAGAAGTGCGTAGAAAAATCAAATACACTCTTTTCAATGATCGGAAAAATTTTATTTTATTATTGCATTAAACAGAAATTTTACAGCAGAAATCGGTAT